>JAABUK010007747.1_pt1 | contig 15364 bp, 10 predicted proteins | sample 5559141 | NCBI WGS metagenome assembly JAABUK01 (sample SAMN10711869, study PRJNA513367) | rock metagenome | isolation source: Antarctica rocks | place: Antarctica: Victoria Land, Pudding Butte nord | collected 2016-01-03
GGTCGCGGTCGCCCGATCTTCGATGGTAGCCACGTCAGGAAGCTCTCCCGGTGCCCGAACAATGCTGTAATTCTGGAGCGGGGTGAGCCACCCATCCTAACCCATGACCCATCGCCGGACAACCAAATATCGCCATCAGGGCCCGGAAGAAGGGCCAGGATCTCGAATGGCGAAGATGCGAAGGTTGAGTCGAGTCGAACGGGCCCACCAAGACCTTCGCGACGTCGAGGGCCAGGCTTGCGGCCGGCGAATCCGGCGAAAAGACTGTTCGAAGCATCGTCCAAGCAAGGAATATAAGGACAGACGCCGCAAGCTCCGCGTTCACCGCGACCCCTCACCTTGAAGGACCCGCCCATGCCCGCCACGACTTCGCCCCGCCCGAACGCCGCCGCGACGACCACTCCCCGATCGAGCCGGACCGGCTCCGTCTTGCCCGAGCGCGAGGCCGCCGAGGTCGATCGCCGGGTCCGCGTCTTCGATGCCGAGTTGAACCCTTCGGGCGAGCTCGGTCAGTTCCTCGTCCGCCACATCGCGACGATGTCGGTCCGCATGGAGCGGTGCGCGATCCACGAGAACGCGGCGGCGACCGCCCGTGTTCGCAAGGCTCTCGCCGACTTCGTCCCGCCCGAGGGCGCGGACGCGGCCGAGATCAAGAAGCTCCGCGACGAGGTCGAGGCCGTCGCGTTGTTCGACCCTTCGGGCGAGGCGAAGCTCGCCCGCCGCCACGAGGCCGCCGCCGAACGCAGCTTCTTCCGGGCCTTGAAAGAGTTGCGAGCCGTCGAGCGGCAGGCCCGCGCGGCCGAGGACGACGAGATCGATGCCCGATTGGCTTCGTTTAAGCCCGGCGACATGACCGACGCCGAGTTCGACAAGCTTTACGCCGAGACGATGGCGGCGATGCCCGAACCGTCCCACATGCGGGCCGAATGCGCCGATCACAACAAGGTTCGTGTGGAAGTCGAGCGGCAGTCCGGCATCGGCAAGCGGCGTTGAGCGGAGTTGAGGGACGAAACGACGCGTGACCTGGCTCGGTCGGGATCGGACTGCGCGCCGGAGTCGCCCCGGATCAGCCCATCATCTCCTTGATCGAGCGGACGAAGTGGGCCCCCTTCCCCTTGGCCTTCAGCTCGGCGGCCCGGGCCTCGGCCAGGGGCTTGTCGGAGTAGTCGAAGGTCTGGACGGTCCGGCCGCCAATGTCGCAGACGGCCCAGACCACTCGCATCCGGGCGGCCGGCTCGGGCTTCACCCGCTTCTCGCGGGGCTCGGCCTTCGGCTTGCGCTCGGTCGGGGTGTTCAGGCCGAGGGCCTCGGCCGCCTCGGCGGCGGCCCTGAGGTCGCGGAGGTTCAGGGTGCGTCGGGCCATGAGACTTGCCTGGAGGTTCGCGAGGGTTGGGAAGGGCCGGGGCCATCGCGGCCGGGCCCGGATCGTCGCAATTCGGTCCATTCTAGCGGCGCCGGCCGGGAGGGGAAGCTGGTTCAGCCGGCTCGCGACCCCGGCTTGCGATAGAGGGTCGAGGAGTCGACCGTCACGAAGCCGAGCGACTCATAGAGCCCGATGGCGGCGAGGTTGGTCGAGCGGGCCTGGACCGAGACGAACTCGCCCCAATCGTTCCGGCAATAACGGAGGACCTCGGAAACGAGGTACCGGCCGAACCCCTGGTTTCGCTCGTCCTCGTCGACCTCGACGTCGATCAGCCCGGCGCGGGCCTTGCCGTCGAGCCGGCCGAAGGCGGCCATGTCCCAGGTCGACGCCCTCGCCAGCTCCTTGTCCTCGAGCTTGGAGAAGACGCGGAACCGGGTGATCCTCGCCTGACCAATCGCGTTGGCCTCCCACCAGCTCGCCGGCAGGGCGTCATCGACGACGTCGACCCGGAGCCGGCGGCGGAGGAGCAGGGTCCGCGGGTCGCGCCCGTCGGGGGCGGCCAGGTCGGCATCCAGGTGGATCGACTCGGCCACCGGCTGATACCCGGACTCCTCCGAGGCCCGCCGGAAGGCCGGGTGTCCGGTGAGGATTCCCGAACACTCGCTCCCGCCATAAAGGCTAGAGTAACAGGAGCTTAGTTCGGATTGCCCGCCCGCATAGAGCACCTTCGCCCCGCGTCCCAGGAGATAACCCTCGGCCTCGGCGAAGAGGGCCCGGCCGACCGCCGGGTCGTCGCGGTCGGGGTCCAGCACGAGCATGGCGACGGTCCCCATCTCGCGGTCGAGCCGGTGCGAGGGGCCCCGGGCCGCGGCCGGCCCGAATTCGGCGTGGGCGAAGCCGACGAGTCGGCCTTCGTCTTCGGCCAGGATCAGGCCCTCGCGGTCGAAGGTTAGCCGGGTGAGGACCTGCTCGTTGAGCTCGTGAGGCCCGAGCGGGCGGACGACGCCCCGCCCGGGGAGGCCCCGGTTCCATAGGTCGGCCAGGGCGGGCGGGTCGCCGTTGCGGAAGGTGCGGAGGCGGATCACCGGGCCTTCATGGATAGATGGGGAGGGAGGAGGGGACGGGATCAGGCCACGTCGACCAGGACGTCGTGTCCCACGATCTTGACCTGGAAGACCGGCTGTTTCAACTTCGAATTGAGCGTCGTCTTGCCGGTCCGCACGCAGAATTGCCAGCCATGCCAGGGGCAACTGACGTAAGTGCCGTCCATCGGCCCGTCGGCGAGCGGCCCGCCCTGATGGGGGCAGAGGCCATCGATCGCCGAGATGATGCCGTCGACGTTGAACAAGGCGTAGATCCGGCCCCCGTGCTCGACCTCCTTCGAGGCCCCGACGGGGAGTTCGTCGAGGGTGGCGAGCTTGACGTAATCCGGCATGACGACTCCTTCGAGCGGCCAGCGGGCGTCCCTCCGGGACGCCCCTCCGAACTCGGTTGTCCCCCCAGGATATCACAGAGCCCCGAGGTCGGGGCAGGCCGATTTTCGGCCGGAGGGTGCCTCGCCGCCTACAATAGGCCCCATCGAGGGGGTCGTGAAGGCGAAGTCCATCGGGCAGAGGGCGGCGGTTTCATGGGCGAAGCGGATCGATTCGACCTGGTCGTCGTCGGCGGTGGGATGGGCGGGCTGGCGACGGCCGCCCTGGCCGGCCTGAGGGGCTTGAAGGTCGCCCTGCTGGAGTCTCATTCCAAGCTCGGCGGCTGCGCGGGGTACTTCGGCCGGGGCCCTTACACCTTCGACGCCGGGGCGACGGCCCTGATGGGGCTCGGGCCCGGCGAGCCGATCGGCGAGCTGCTTGGTCGGCTTGGCGTCGACTTCGAAGCCTGTCGAACCCCCTCCTACCGGGTCCACCTGCCCGACCGCACGCTCGACCTCGGGCCCGACGCTCGGGCGTTCGAGGCCGCCTCGGCACTCGCCTTCCCCGGCCGGGAGCGGGCCCGTCGCGCCTTCTGGAGGCTCCAGGAGTCGGTCGGCACGACCCTCTTCCGCACCGCGAACCGGGTGCCGAGGCTCCCCCTCCGCTCGGTCGCCGACGCGATCCACGACTTCAAGATCCTCGGGCCCGGCGGCCTGCTGGCCGCCTCGACCTGGGCCTTGTCCGTCCTCGACGTGCTCCGCCTGTTCGGGCTCGACCGGGACCGGCCCTTCGTCGCGCTGGTGGCAATGCTCTTGCAAGACACCGCGCAGGCGGGGCCGGAGACGGTCCCCTTCGCCAACGCCGCCGCCTGCCTCCAGGCTTACCGGATGGGGATGAGCCGGCCGAAGGGCGGGATGAGGGCGCTGGCCGAGGGGATCGGCCGGGCCTTCGCCGCCAACGGAGGCGACCTGCGGACCTCGACCCTGGTCGACCGGGTCGAGCCTAGCGACTCGGGCGGCTTCGTCGTCACGACCCGGCGGCGGCACCGGCTCCATGCCAGGCAGGTGGCTTTCAACCTGCCGCTCGACCTGGCGAGCGGGCTCCTGCAGCGTCCCCTTTCCGGCCGTTTGTCGCGGGGGGAATCGAAGTCGCGGGCCGCCTGGTCGGCCTTCACGGCCTACGTGGCGATCGACCGATCGGTCGTGCCCGATGACTCCCCCCTGTTCCATCAGGTCCTCCGCGACTACGATCGGCCGATCCACGACGGGAACAACGTCCTGGTCTCGCTCTCGCCGCTTGAAGATCCCGGCTACGGCCCGCCCGGCGTCCGGGTGGCCACGATGTCAACCCACACCGACCCTCGCGACTGGGACGACCTCGACCCCGAGGCCTACGAGGCCCGCAAGGCGGACTATCGCGACCGGATGCTGGGGGCGCTCGCCCAGGCCTTGCCCGAGGCCCCTCGGGCCCTCGCCCACGCCGAGTTCGCCTCGCCCCGCAGCTTCCGGCGCTACACCCGGCGGTCGCTCGGGGCCGTCGGCGGGGCGCCGGTCTCGCGGCGGAACAGCACGTTCCTCGCCGTCGATGCCGACGTTCTCGGCGCCGGGCTCTGGGTGGTCGGCGACTCGGTCTTCCCCGGGCAGGGGACGATGGCCACCGTCCTCTCGGCCATCCGGGTCGTCGAGCGGATCACCGGGGCCTCGTGGGAGCGGCCCGGCGATTGGATCCGCCGCGAGGAGTCGGCCGAGCCGGCCCCGCTCCGGGGTCTGGCGATCGGAGGCTGAACGGTCGGCGGTTGCCCCGGCGGGCCTCGGCGGCCAGAATGGGTCCTTCGCCCAGCCGGGGCCCGATGCGCTCCTTATCGTAGAGGCCCGACCGATGCCCTCCCGTTGTCTGTTCGCCCTGGCCCTCCTGGTCTCCGGCATCCCGTCCACCGCCGCCCGAGCCGACGACCCGCCGCCCGTCTCCGAGCGGGCCCGCCGGGTCCACGCCTCGGGGATGCTCTTCGACGGCCACAACGACTTGCCCTGGCGGCTTCGCGCGGCGAACGACATGGACTTCGCCTCCAACGACATCGCCAAGCGGCTCTCCGCCGGCCAGACCGACATCCCCAGGCTCCGCGAGGGCGGGGTCAAGGCCCAGTTCTGGTCGGTCTACATCCCGAGCGAACACGCCAACCCGGCCCGGACCGTCCTTGACCAGATCGACCTGGTTTATCGGATGGCCGAGCGCTACCCCGACGACCTGGAGATGGCCTTCTCGGCCGATGACGTCGAGCGGGTCGTCAAGTCCGGCAAGATCGCCTCCCTGATCGGGATCGAGGGCGGCGTGGCGATCGAGGATGACCTCGCCATGCTGCGGATGTTCGCCCGGCTGGGCGCCCGCTACATGACCTTGACCCATAACAAGACCCTCGCCTGGGCCGACGCCGCGACCGACGACCCCAAGCACGACGGCCTGACCCCCTTCGGCGAGCGGGTCGTCAAGGAGATGAACCGGCTGGGGATGCTGGTGGACATCTCGCACGTCGCCCCGGCCACGATGGCCGACGTCCTCCGGGTCTCCAAAGCCCCGGTCATCGCCAGCCACTCCAGCGCCCGGGCCCTGGCCCCGCACCCGAGGAACGTGCCCGACGAGATCCTCAAGGAGATCCCCCGGAACGGCGGGGTCATCATGGTCAACTTCTTCTCCGGCTTCATCGTCCCCGAGGCCAGCCAGCAGTGGCAGGAGCGGCGGGCAATCCGGGCGAAGTATCCCGACCAGGCCGAGTACCGCAAGGCCCTGGCCGAATACAACAAGGACCACACCATGCCCCGGGGGACGATCGGCGACGTGGCCGACCACATCGACCACATCATCAAGGTGGCGGGGGTTGATCACGTCGGGATCGGCTCGGACTTCGACGGCGTGACCTCGGTCCCGGTCGGCCTGGAAGACGTCTCGACCTATCCCCGCCTGACCGAAGAGCTGCTCCGCCGGGGCCACGCCGACGACGACGTCCGCAAGATCCTCGGCGGCAACGTCCTCCGCGCCTTCCGCAAGGCCGGCGAGGTCGCCGCCGAGTTGAAAAAGACCACCAGGCCCGAGGTCGACCCGGTCCCGCCCGAGCAGGATTGACCGGACCGATCGTCGAGCCCGACTCCCCATCCACGACCGAGGCCGCACCCATGATCCGCACCCTCGCCCTCCTGCTCTCGCTCGCCCTGACGGCCCAGGCCCAGGAGGCCAAACTCCCGGACCTGGCGATCGAGTCTTACAACTTGCCCAATGGGTTGAAGGTGGTCCTGCACCGCGACCCGAGCGTGCCGAGGGTGACGGTCTGCGTTGCCTACCACGTCGGGTCGAAGAACGAGGGCGCGGGGCGGACGGGGTTCGCCCACTTCTTCGAGCATATGATGTTCCGGGGGACGAAGAACGTCCCCAACTACGACGTCCCGCTCCAGGAGACCGGGGCCCAGTCGAACGCCTTCACCTCGGAAGACCTGACGGTCTACTATGAGACCGTCCCCGCCTCGTTCCTCGACCGGGCGCTCTACCTCGAAGGCGAGCGGCTGGCCTTCCTGCCGACGGCCCTCGACCAGGAGAAGTTCGACACCGAGCGCGAGGTCGTCAAGAACGAGCGGCGGCAGTCGGTCGACAACGTCCCTTACGGCGGGGCCGAGGAGGCCCTGCTCGCCAATGTCTTCCCCAAGGGCCATCCCTATTCCTGGTCGGTGATCGGCTCGATGAAGGACCTCGGCGCGGCCTCGCTCCAGGATCTCCGCAGGTTCTTCGGTGAGTTCTACCGGCCGAGCAACGCCGCCCTCTGCCTGGCGGGCGACTTCGACCCCGCCCGGGCGAAGGCGTCGATCCTCAAGTACTTCGGCCCGATCCCCGATGGCCCGCCGGTCAAGGTCGTCAAGGCCCAGGCCCCGCCCCTGGCGAAACCCGTCACCCTGGAACTGCTCGACAAGGTCAGCCTCCCCAAGCTCTACCTCGCCTGGCCGACCGTCGCCGACGATCATCCCGACGCCCCCGCGCTCCACCTCCTGGCCTCCGTCCTCTCCGACGGCGAGGCCTCCCGGCTCAACCGGGCCCTGGTCAAGGACGCGAGGGTCGCCAACGACGTCGACGCGACCAGCGACACGAAGGAGGTCTCCGGCCTCTTCACCGTCGACGCCACGGCCGCCGAGGGGAAGACGCTGGCCGAACTGGCTAAGGCCCTCGACGCCGCCCTCGACAACCTGAAGGCCCACCCGCCGACCCGGGCCGAACTCGACCGGGCCCTTGCCGGGTTCGAGCGGTCGACCTACTCCGGCCTGACCTCCCCCCTGCGCCGGGCCATGGTCCTGGCGATCGACTTCGTCGAGAAGGGCGACCCGGCCTACTACCGCGAGGACTATGCCCGCTACTACAAAGTTACGCCCGCCGACCTCGCGCGGGTGGCCTCGGCCTACCTCAAGCCGGAGCGAGTGACGCTGACGATCGTCCCGGCCGGCGAAGGCCGGGCACGGAGCGAATTCGCCCAGGTCGGTCCCCTGCCCGACCCCTCGGCCTCGACCCCGCCCGAGTCGCCGAAGACGCCGAGCGACGACCGCTGGGCGCACCTCCCCGGCCCCTCCGAAAGCCCCGACTGGCAGCCGCCCCGGATCGTCCGCAAGAAGCTCTCGAACGGGCTCGACCTCTGGGTTGTCCCGTGGAAGACCTTGCCGATCGTCCAGGCCCAGCTCATCATCCCCGTCGGGACCGGCGACGACCCCGAGGGGAAGGCGGGGCTCGGCAACCTGACCGCCACGCTGATCGACAAGGGGACGAAGGCCAAGACCGCCGTCGAGCTGGCCGAGGAGCTGGAAGCCCTGGGCGTCTCGCTCTCGGCCGGGGCCTCGGTCGACGACACGACCATCGGCGTCTCGGTCCTCGCCCGGAACCTGGCCCCGGCTTTCAACCTGCTCGGCCAGTTGCTCACCTCGCCCCGGTTCGACCCCGAGGACTTCGACCGCGAGCGGAAGCTCGAACTCGACGCCCTCCTCCAGGGGCCCGACAACCCTTCGTGGATTGCCGGCCGGGCCTTCCGGGCGCTGGTCTACGGGGCGAAGCACCCTTACGGCAAGCCGGCCTCGGGCTACCTCGACACCCTCAAGGGGATCACCCTCGACGACATCAAGGCCGCCCAGGCCCGGTTCGCGGCGGATCGGTCGAGCCTGGTCGTCGTCGGCGACGTCGACCCCGAGACCCTGGCCGCGACGGTCGAATCGAACCTCGGCGGCTGGAAGACGACCGGCCCTGAGGCGAAGACCAGGCCGGCGGGGGAAGCGAAGCTCGCGCCGGGCGTGGTCTACCTGGCCGACAAACCGGGCGCGGTTCAGAGCGTGATCGCCGTCGGCCGCCCCTGGGTGGATATCCGCGACCCGAGCTACTTCGCCACGACCATCGGCAACCACGTCCTCGGCGACGACTTCCTCTCGCGGCTCAACGCCAACCTCCGCGAGAAGAACGGGTACAGCTACGGCTGCCGGTCCGGGTTCAACTACAAGCGGACCGGCTCGGCCTGGCAGGTCAGCACCTCGGTCCGCGCCGATGCCACGGCCGAGGCGTTGAAAGAAGTCCTCGGCGAACTCGATGGGCTGGCCCAGGGCCGCCCGCTGACCGACGACGAGATCGCCACGGCGAGGGAGGCCGAGATTCGTACCTACCCCGAGGCGTTCGAGGCCCCGGCGAGCATCGCCGGAGTCCTCTCCGGGATGGTCGAGCATGGCCTGCCCGCGAACTACCTGGAAAGCGTTTTGCCGGGGCTCCGCCAAGCCCCCGACGCCTTGATTCGATCCGCGATGGGCAGGCTCCTCGTGCCCGGCGATCGGACGATCCTGGTCGTCGGCGACCGGGCTTCGGTCGAGCCGAAGCTCAAGGCCCTCGGCTTCGGGGTGATCCGGCCGGTCGACCCCGACGGGAAGCCGGCCCCCGGCCGAGATGAGCCGTCACGACCGGGTCGAGCGGAGTAATCATCAGGGCGACTCTCCTCCCGCGCCCGATCGGCGGCGGGCGGCAGCTTTAACCTTGCCGATAAATCGAGAAGCGACGATAACGCCCGAACGGATCCGGGCCAGGGCCGATTGATTCTCCAGGAGCCTCCGATGCGACTCACTTCCAGGAAGCTCCGATGGCTCGGCGTGGCCGGGGTGCTGGTCGTCGCGGGGTTCTTCGCAGTCCGGGCCTGGGTCGTCCCCGCGGTCATCCGGCAGCAGATCCGGGCCCACTACAAGGGCAAGGTCGAGGTCGACGACTGGTGGCTCGGGCTCCACTCGGCGGGCCTGAAGGGGATCCGACTCTCGGAATCGGACGCGCCCGACGCGCCGACCTGGATCTCGGCGGACCAGGTCTCGACCGACCTCTCGCTCGCCGGGATGATGCGCGGGCGGTTCCTCCCCTCCCGGGTCGAGGTCGACCGCCCCGTCGTCAACCTCCGGTTCGACGCCAAGGGGCAGCCACTGACGAAGATCCCGCTGGTCGAGGACAAGCAGGCCAAGCCCGCCCCCTTGCCGGAGATCGTTGCCAAGGGGGGGACGATCACGCTCGGCCAGGAAGGCCGGAAGCCGATGACGATCCACGGCGTCGACGGCGACCTCAAGCCCTCGGCCAGCGGGAGTGACCTGGCCGTCGAGTCGGACGACCCGACCTGGGGGAAGGTCGCGGTCAAGGGCCACTTCAACCCCTCGTTCAAGGTCGGCTCGTTCGAGATCGACTCCAGCCCCGGTTTCGTGGCCGACGCCGAGAAGCTGGAGCGGATCCCGTTCATCCCCGCCGACGTCTGGTCGAACGTCGCGCCCAGCGGCCCGGTCGACGCCAAGGTGCTCATCAAGCTTGATGCCGACTCGAAGAAGCCGGTCTCGGTCCACACGGACCTCATCCTGAAGGGCACCAGCGCCCGGCTCAACTCGCTCCAGGTCGAGGCGACCGACACGACCGGCAGGGTCGTGATCGACGACGCCCTCGTCAAGCTGGAAGGGCTGAAGGGGAAGACCCTCGGCGGCTCGATGGCAGTCGACGGCGGGCTCGACTTCGGCAACAAGGTCCCCCGGTTCGACCTGGCAATGCGGCTCCGGGGCGTCGACGTCACCAAGGCACCGGCCACCTGGCAACTCGGCGAGGTCGGCGCGACCGGCAAGCTCTCGGGCCGGGCCGACCTCAAGGTCGCCCTCGATCCGACCGGGCCCGACCTGACCGGGTCGACCGGCCGCGCGGTCATCGAGGACGGCAGCTTTCAGGGGATCCCGATCAAGTCGCTGAGCCTCGGCCTGAGGGCCGACGGCGGCGACCTCCAGTACGAGACACTCCCCGAAGGCGCGGTCGACAAGAACCACCTCGACAAACCGACCAGGCCCGAGGTCCTCGCCGAGGGCGGCTCCGACCCGAAGGCCCCGGCGCGGAAGCCGAGCCCGCTCACGCTCCCCGAGCCGGTCCTCGCCGCCCTCCCGATCCTGGAGCTGGCCTCGCAGGGACAGGGGATGATTAGCTGGGCGGCCTACGCGATGAAGCAGGCGATCGCCTACCAGGTCCGCGAGGCCAACCACCCCCGGAAGGCCGGGCTCCGCCTGCCGAAGACGATCACGACCCGGATCGAGATCGAGGACGTCGACGTGCTCACGATCGTGGCCAAGGCGAAGAAGTTCGGCTTCGAGGTGCCGATCCCCGTCGCCGGGCGGTTCTCGATCACCGCCGAGGCGACGATCCCCCTGGGGACGCTCAGCGACCTGAAGGCCTACGGTTTCAAGGGCGACGCGACCCTCCGAGGAGCCTCGGTCGACCACGTCGACCTCGGCCTGGTGACGACCCACGTCGACCTCGACGACGGCATGCTGACCCTCTCCGACTTCCGGGGCCGGCTCGTCGACCGTCCCAACGGCGGCGCGGCGAACCCGCCGGCGCCCTCGGGGAACACCCCTTCGACCGGCCCCCTGCCGACCGGCGGGTTCCGCGGCAAGGTCCGGGCGGCCCTCGCGCCGAAGGGGCTGATCACCGTGAAGTTCGAGGGCCAGGCCCTGCCGCTCGGCGAGGTCTTCGCCCCGTTCCTCCCGCAGCCCTCGCCCCTCGCCGGCGAGGCGACCGTCCGGTTCGATGCCTCGGCCAACCTGGCCAACCTGGGCGATTCGAAGACCTGGGACCTCTCCGGTCACGTCGACAGCCGGCGGATCAAATATCAGGGGGCCGAGCTCGACCAGGTCGCCTCGGCGTTCCGGGTCAAGCAGGGGCGGGTCGACTTGCCCGACTTCGCCGCGAGGCTGAGGGGCAAGCCGCTCCAGGCCCGGCTCTCGGCGGGGCTGGCCCCTCCGTATCAATACAACGGCTCGATCTACGTCCAGGCGTGGGAGATCGGCAAGATCGCCGACTTCGTCCCCGGGCTGCCGAAGCCCTCGCCGTTCTCGGGGATCCTCGACGCCAGCGGCGAGGCGACGGGGTCGCTCCTGCCCTTCGACATCAAGACCCAGGGCGCGGCCCGTGTGATGGACGCCAAGGCGGGGACCGCGCCGATCGGCAACCTCGGCTTCCACTGGCGGACCGACGCCGAGGCCGTGGTCGTCTCGGGCCTGGAACTTTACGCCTTCGGCGGCCAGGCCACCGGCGGCGCGAGCATCCCGATCCGGCCGGGGAAGCCGCTCCACGCCTCGATCGACGTGAAGGGGATCGACGCGGGAAAGCTCGTCGCAGCGACCTCGATCAAGGCCCTGGCCCTGACCGGGAAGGCCGACGGCCGGCTTGACCTGACGATGCCGCTGGACGCCTCGACCATCGAGGGCTCGGCGAGCCTGGAGTCGACCTCGATGACCGTCCGCGAGGGCCAGGGCGAGGGGACGCCGGTCAAGTCGCTCGTGGTCCACGCCGTGGCGAAGCAGGGGAATCTGACCTACGAGGCGACGGCGGAGGGGCTCGGCGGGAAGCTCCGCTTCCACGGCTCGGCGCCGGTCGACCAGGGGCTGAAGAAGGCGATCGCCAGGGGCGAGGTCGTGCTCGTCGGCTTCCGGCTGGGGGAGGTCTGGAGGGGGCTCGGGATGACCGGCGGGGTCTCGCACCTGGACGGGCTCGGGGCCTTCGACGCCAACATGGTGACCCCGCTCGACCCGTTCCGGCCCTCCGGCCGGGGCATCTTCGAGCTCCGCGACCTCCGCTACGGCAAGTTACCGCCGCTGGGGAACCTCCGGGGTGTCGTCTCGCTCGTCCCCGGCTCCTGGCGGGTCGACCAGCTCGAAGGCGATCTGATGGGCGGCATCGCCAGCGGCGAAGCTCGCAGCGAGACTTCCCCGGGCGGGTCGAAGGTGGTCAGCTTCGACATGAAGCTGGAGCGGGCCTCGCTCGCGAAGATCGCCCGGACCTTCCCCAGCGTCGCCCGCGACATCGAAGGGTTCGGCTCGGTCCGCATGGCCGGCCGGGTCGCCGACGCGCTCCGGGCCAACGCCGAGATCCTCGTCCCGCGGGCCCGGGTCCTCGGGCTCCCCGTGACCGACCTTCGGCTCCCGGTCGAAATGGAGTTGAACCCGGCGACGGGCTCCGGCGCGATCCATTCCCGGCACTGGTCCGCCAGGGTCGCCGGCGGGTCGGTCCGGGGGAGCGCCTCGAATCGAATCGGATCCCACAAGACGTTCCAGTCGGAGATGCAGATCAATGGAGTCGACCTGGAAGTCCTCTCCAAGTTCCACCCGACCGGCAAGCGACCGCCCACCGGCAAGATTTCCGGCAAGGTCGAGCTCCACGGGCCCGACGCCGAGCGGCTCGCCAAGATGAGAGGTCGGGTCGACGTCACCCTGGCCGACGCCTCGCTGATCGAGGTCCCCGTCTTCAAGGAGCTGGACAAGGTCCTCGGCGCCTCGGGCGGCGGCGGGCTCTTCGAGGAAGGCGAGGTGCATGGCACGATCGCCAACAACGCGCTCTACGTCGAGCGGATGACCCTCACCGGGCGGATCTTGCAGGTCCACGCGACCGGGTCGATCGGCCTCGGCGGGGCGCTCAACCTGGAGGTCCTGGTCAACACTTCGACCCGGGTCTCGCCCGGCCAGCTTGCCTTGCTCAACCTCATGCCGGGGATCGGCCAGGCGCTGGAGAAGGGCGAGGAGGCGATCCGCCGGGTCGCCGCCGTCCTGGAGAACAGCCTCCTCAAGTTTCGAGTGACCGGGACGACCGCCAACCCCCACGTCCAGCTCGACCCCGGAGTCAGCGTCGGGGGCTCGGCCGTCGGCTTCTTCTCCTCGGTCATCAAGGTCCCCGGCCGCTGATCGCAAATCGGGCGGCGATCATCGCCGCTTCGGCGGGTCCTGGCCAGCGTTCGCGGCGAGCTGGGGACGCCCGGCAAGGGCGTTGGGCCGCTTGACCTGGGCCACCGTCTCTCGGAAGCTCTGCCGCTTCGCCGGGTCGATCCGGTCCTGCCGGGCGACGACCGAGCTGGCCCAGCTCGGGTAGGTCTCGACCATCCGGCCCATCAGCGAGACGAACCATCCGGCCTCCTGCACCTGATCTTCCAGGACCTTCTCGAGGAGCGGGCGGACGGTCTTGGCCAGGGCCTTCCAGCCCTTGGAGTCGACCTTGACGAAGGCCTCGACGTCGTGGGAGATCCAGGGCTCGCCGTTGGTCTCCTTGTAATAGCCGGTGTGGACGATCAGGAGGATCCGCCCATTGAGCCGCGCCGCGCCCCTGGGGCTGACGTAATCCAGCTCGCTGAGCAGGACGTGGAGCTTGGGCGAGCGGACGAGGTACTCCCAGTTCGCGGTCGCCCCGGCCCCGTCGGTCCCCCGGTAGCGGTTCGGGTCGAGCTGCTGAAGCTGGACCGGGGACGGCGCCAGGTCCTGCCAGAGCGCCAGGGTGATCGCCGGCTCATTGAGCAGGCTGAGATAAACCTTGGACGTGCAGGGGAAGGTATCGGCGGACCCCTTACGGTGCATGGTGTGGTCGCGGATAACCTCCATCACCGCCTCGCGATGTTGGGGAGGGATCTTGTCAAGCGGCAAGACCGTGGTCGGGTCGGTCGCCCGGGGCCCGGCGGGCGAGGCCGAGGGGGGCGCGGAGGCGGCGAGGAAGCCGACCAGGCCCAGGACCAGGGTCGCCGCCTTTCGGCTCGGCGAGGGGGATTTCATGAGCGCTCCCGTTAAAAAGCGGGCGGTCCGATCCTCCGAGAGGAAACCGGGGGCTCCGCCCCTCCCGGCCCCTCGATCCGCTCCCTATTGATCGGCCGGGCGGCCCGGTTTCCTGACCCCCAAGGACCGAATGTCGCGATTCTCGGAGTCGCCGGTGATCGCCGGAAGGCACCCTTCGACGGACTTGCGACGATTGCCCGGCATCTGGCCTTGCCCGCCTCGGCCCCCTCATTATGATGTCGCGCGTCGGATGCGATGGAGCGAGGACCTGGCAAGGAGGCAACCATGAACGGACGACATTGGACGTCGGCGGCGATCGTCGGCACCTTGACCCTGGCCGTCGTCGGCGGCGTGGCCTGGAAATTCGGCACGAAGAAGGACAACGGCCAGTCAACCCCCGGCACGACGACCCAATCTTCGCCGATGAAGACGCTCGCCGACGGTGTCCGGGTGGGCGACCCGGCGGCCCTGAATGCCCTCTGCCAGCGCGTCCTGGCGAAGACCGACCAGCCCAAAGCGGCCGTCGGTGAGGCCGAAGGGGCCGACATCGTCGCGGTCCTCGAAGGGCTCAAGGCGGGCTTCGTCAAATTCTCCCCGGTCGGCCGGGCCTCGGCCGTCTCGGCCGCGACCCACCTCCTCGACCGCTTCCGGGTCGAGCCCGCCCCGGCCTCGTGGTTCCCCGCGCTCCAGCCGATCCACGACCTCGTCGTCGCCGGGCTGGTCGACCCCAGCTCCGAGGTCCGCTCCTCGGCCCTCTTCGAGGTCGGCAGCCACTGGAACTGGCTCCCGGGCCGCACGATGACCCCGGCCGAGGAGACGACCCTGGCCGAGTGGAAGGACGCCTTCTACGCCCCGGCCGTCCGCTGCCTCTCCGACCGCGAGCCCCGGTCGAGGGCCGCCGCCGTGGCCTGCATTGGCGCCCTGCCGATCGACGCGATGGCCGCCCCGGCCGCCGCCAACGTCGAATACCCCGACAATGGTGGGGTCCGCTACAAGGCCCTGATGACCTTCGCCAACCGCCCGGCCCTGCTCAGCGTCGACGCCGTCCTCAAGCGGCTCCACGACCCCGAGCCCGGCGTCACCGAGCTGGCCGAGCTGATCCTCAAGGGCCGGGGACTGACCAAGGAACAGATCTTCCTCGGCCGGCAGATCTTCAACCCCCACCCCGAGGTCCGTGCCTCGGTGATCCCCCTGATCCGCGACCGGACCGATATCGACCCGGTGACCTGGATCCTCCAGCTCTCCCACGACGCCGATGAGACCGTCCGCGCCAAGGCCGTCGAGGCCCTCGTCGAACGCGACACCCCCGAGGTCGATCGCCGACTCCAGGAAGTCGCCAGGACCGACACCTCCCCCTCGATCCGGGCCGTCGCCGGCAAGCACGTCGCCCGCTCGACGCCCCCCACGACCGTCGCCCTCCCCCCCCTCCCCGGCTCGGCCAGCCTGAACCCCAAGGCCAACTGAACTCGGCGCTCTTCGAACCAAAGGGCCGG
>JAABUK010007751.1_pt1 | contig 15359 bp, 11 predicted proteins | sample 5559141 | NCBI WGS metagenome assembly JAABUK01 (sample SAMN10711869, study PRJNA513367) | rock metagenome | isolation source: Antarctica rocks | place: Antarctica: Victoria Land, Pudding Butte nord | collected 2016-01-03
TCGGCTCCGCTACGAGGTCGCCGCCCGAATCCTGGGGACCTGCGACAGCGTCGGCGTCGCCTCGATCAAGCTGGCCGACCCCGCCGCCCTCGGGGCCGGGGGTAGGCCATGAGGCACGCGGCCGGCGGCTGGGTCGGCGCCTGGCTCCTCGCCCTCGGGCTGATTGGACCGGCGAAGGCCGACGAGGGCAAGCCGATCGGCCTGATCGACCTGGAAGCCTACCGCGCGGCCCTGAATGCGAAGCCCGGAGGGACGGCCCAGTTGGTCGACTTCCACGAGCTCTGGGACCGGCCCGAGGCCCACCTCGGCCGGGCCGTCGCGGTCTCCGGCCGGGTCGCCCGGTTCTTCCGCCAGCCGAAGTTCGGCGACTTCCCTCCGCTGATCGAGGCCTGGGTCGTCTCCCCCTCCGGCGACCCGTTTTGCCTGGTCTACCCCCAGGTCGAGGGCGTCGACGGGGCCGGGATCGGCGACGCGGTCCGGTTCTCGGGGACCTTCCTCCGGCAGATCCGCTATCGGGGCGGCGACGTACCCCGGCTCGCCCCTTTGATCGTCGGCCCATTGGCCCCGGACGCTCCCGGCCCGACCTCAGTCCGATGGACGTGGGCGACGGCCGATGGGATGATGGCGGCGGCGGCCACACTCGTCGTCGCCCTCTTCCTGGCCCGCCGGCACCTGGCGGGGACACGGCCCGTCCTCTCGGACGAAGGGCCGCCGCCGATTTTCCTGGACGGCCGACACGACGATGCGTCGAGGGGGACCGATGGGCGGATCGACTGAGGCCGAGCTGGACGAGTCGCCCGGGCCAGGGGCGGCGGCCCTCCTCCGGCGTTCCCCGCTGACTGACCCCCGGGCCCTGGTCGTCTCGCTCCTGATCCACGCCCTCCTGATCGCGGGGGCCTCGATCATCGCGTTCCGGGCCGTCTCGCCCCGCGCGGGCGGCCCGCCGGGCTTCGGGTTGTCCGGCGAGCTGGAGGGGACCGACAACCGCGCGAAGGCCGAGGCGGACGGCGGGGCGGGCGAGCCCGAGGGCCGGGCCGCCGACCTCTCGGCCGAGCCGGGCGTCCCCGCCCCGCCCACCCGCGACCCGGCGGCCGACGACCTGCTCGCCGGGGTCTTGCCGACCCGGGAAGCCGCCGAGATGCCATCTCAGACCCTCCCGGGCCCCTCGACCAGCGGCCTCGGGATGCTCAATGGCACCGGCTCTGGCGAGGGCGATGGCCAGGGAGGCGCGTCGAACTCGGGCGGTGGCGGCAAGGGGGGCGGCCTCGGGACCGAGTTCTTCGGGATGCGCGACCGGGGCGGCTCGTTCGCCTACGTCATCGATTGCTCGGGGAGCATGACCTCGCGCGGCTCGCTCGACGTCGCCAAGCGGGAGCTGCTCAACAGCCTCGCCCAGCTCTCGCCCGAGGCCCGCTTCGCCGTGGTCTTCTACAACCTCGACGCCAAGGTCTTCACCGACCCCTCCGGCCGATCCGGCATGATGCCCGCCACCCCCTCGAACAAGGCGAGGGTCCGGATCCTGCTCTCGGCAGTCCAGCCCGACGGCGGGACCGACCACATGCTCGCCCTGAAGGCCGCCTTCGCCCTCCGCCCCGAGGTGATCTTCTTCCTGACCGACGCCGACCTGATGACCCGGCAGGACGTCGCCGAACTGGTCGCGCAAGCGGGCAAGGTGCGGATCCAGGCGATCGAGTTCGGCCAGGTCACCGGCCTCGGGGGCTCCGCCCCGCTCAAGGCCCTGTCCCGGTCGACCGGCGGCTCCTACCGCTACATCGACGTCAACTCGTTCGGGCGGTAGGCGTCGCGGCCCGGGTTTCGGATCAGTCCCACCGTTCGAGCAGGCGGTTAGTCAGGTCGCGAGGGCGGATCACCTCGGCGAGGGGCGACTTGGCCTGGCGGTAGGATTCGAGGAGATCGTCGACCTCCTCGGCCGAGGGGTCGAGCGGCCTGAGCGACTCGACGAGCCTCGGCAGGATCGCCCGGCGAGCGTGGCGTCGGGCGTCGGTCAGGATCGCCAGCAGGGTGAACGCGATGCCGGAGCCGGCGACGATCACCGTGACGGTCTCGATGGAGTCCTTCGAGGCCTTCCAGAACTCCGGGAGGACGGTCATGCACGCGATCGGCAGGAGGACGGTGAAGAGGAGGCCGATGTGCGTCGGCCGGTCGAGCTTCCCCTCCTCGTCGCGCCGGTTGAGAACTTCAGCGGCCATCTCGAACGGCTCGCGGAGGAGCGTCGACCGCTCGCCGAGCGTCAGCTTGCGGGCCTTGATGCGGTCTTCCAGCAACAGGCGAGAAGCGTACTTCCGGCGGACCTCCGGGTTGGTCATCGCGATCAGGGCGTCGACGTCGGCGTCTTCGTCGTCGGAGAGCCCCGGATAGCCTTCGGGCGGCGCGGGGCTGAGCAGGCCGCACGACTCGCAGACGCGGGACCGGCCGACCGCCTCCCGACCGCCGAGGGGGATCATGTAGAGGTGCCGGACGCTCTCGACCGCGAGCAGGCGGAACGGCCGAAAACCCCGGCAGAACGGGCAGAAGTCGGCGACCCGGCCGAGGGTCCGATGGGTGTTGGTGCGTCCGATGGGGAAGTACATGGGGCGGGCCCGGTCCGATCTTTCGGGGCTGGAGGCGTCGAGGTCCCAGGTTCGGGCAAGCTCCTCCGGCTGTCAAGCGTTTCGAGCGGCCCGAGGATCGGCGGTTGACGCCGACTTCCCTCGTTGCCCGAGAGATCGGTCTTCGTCTATAATCCGAAGTTCCGGTCTCCAACCGTCGTTGAACAGTTCGGCCCGGCCGGGTCGAGTCGCCTCCTCCCCTTTGAAGGGCTCGGTCGTGATCTCCAAGCTCACCGCCTACTTCAACGCCTACCCGATCCAGGCCCTGGCCCTGGCGGCCGCCCTGATCGCCATCGCGACCACGCCGATCGCCTTCGCGGTCCTCGGTCGGCTCGACTGGTTCCAGGCCAGGCGCGGCCGGGTCCTGATGAAGCCTTCCTTCATCTCGATCATCGTCGGGATGATGCTGGTGATGGGCATCCCGGCGATCTTTGCCGCCCTGGTCGTCAAGAGCGAGTCGTTCGACAAGGACCGCTACGAGTTCGACCCGAACAAGACCTGGTCGGTCCTGGAGCAAGGCCGGGGGTTCAAGTCGGTCCAGGAGGCCGACCGCAAGGTCAAGGAAGAGATGACCCGCCTCGCCGAGGTTCGAAAGAACCTGGTCAACGAGGTCAAAAAGCTCGACGAGGCGATGCTGACGATGCGGGCCGCCTCCAGCCAGTCGCCCGCCACGGCGCAGGCGATCCCGGCCGTCCTCCAGCGACTCGCCGCCCTCCGCAAATCAATCGCGCTGGACGGCCCCCAGCAGTTGATGGACTTCACCGCCCCGCCCGCCGCGCTGCCGCCCCGGACCGTGCCCTACGCCCTGGCGATGCCGATGCAGGGCGGAACCGCCCCGGTGGCGACCGCGCCTGCCGCGCCGCCCGCCGCCGGGATGCCGAAGGTCGAGGCCGACGCCGAGCTGGCCACCGTCCCCGAACCCCAGCGCCCCCTGGCCGCGATGCTCCCGCTGGTCGACATTCCCGCCGGCTGGGAGGTCAGCAAGTATGGCACGAAGCACCTGGAGACGTTCAACGCCGACAACCTCTTCGAGAAGATCGACGGCCGGGCCGAGAGCTTCACCCAGAACAACGTCGCCGGGATGGCCTACACGTCCTACCACCCGATCGGCGACGACTCGAACGAGGTCCAGGTCTACATCTTCGAGTTCGAACACTCCAAGCTCTTCCGGGCCCAGTCCAAGTACAACTCCGAGAAGCCCGAGCAGTCCGAGGCCGTGAAGATCGGCACCGAGGGATACACCTCGGCCGGCAGCCTCCTGTTCTACGCAGACCCGTACTACACCCAGATCGTCTCGACCACGCCTGACCCCAAATTCGCCGCCTTCTCGCTGGAGACGGCCAAGCGGATCGCCGCCAAGCAGGGCGGCAACCACTCCGAAGGGGGCCAACCCGGGCCGGACAAGGCTTCGGCCTTGCAGGACGCGATCTATGCCTTGTTCCCGACCGGTCAAGGTCGAGGCGCCCCGACCTACGTCGCCTCCGACGTCTTCGGCTACAGCTTCCTCGCCGACGTCTTCATGGCCGATTACAAGGACGGCACCGTCGCCTGGCAAGGGTTCCTTCGCCCTTATGCGTCGGTCGACGAGGCCAAGGCGATCTTCGAGAAGTACGTCGCCTCGGCCAAGTCGAACGGCGGCGACCCCAAGTTGATCGAAGCCGAGGGGGCCGACCAGATGTTCATCAGCGCGAGCATCGGCCTGGTCGACGCCATCTTCCGCAAGGGGAACGTGATCGGAGGGGCCAACGGCGCGGCCGACGCCTCGAACAACGAGGCGATCGCGCGGGCGAAAGCCGAGGAGTTCGCCCGCAAATTCGTCAAGGGGCTGCCCGCCGACCTCCCCAAGGGAGCCCCGCCCGAGAAGAAAGCCGAGAAGCCCGCTGAAGGCGAGGCCGGCTGACGTCGATCCTTCGAAGAGGCGAAACCTCGCCCGCCGCCAATTGCCGACCGACCCCACCCGAGCTCCGATCGCCGCCGGGCGAACCACCGACCCCACCGAGGTCCTCCGATGAGCGAGAAACTGACGCGGACCCAGCAGAAGAACCTGGAACGGCTCGGCGGGGTGAACCCGGCCGACCAGTCGTTCTCGCGCCGGCAGTTCGTCCAGCAGGTCGGCGGCTTCGCGGCCGTCGCCGGGGGCGCGGTGGCGACCGGCCTGCTCGTGCAGGATCGCTGGGGGATGGAGGGCGTCAAGCCGCCGCCCCCGGTCAAGCTGAAGGATTATTCGGTCGCCCTGCCGGTCAGCAAGCCCAGCATGGTCGTCGTCCGCTCGCCGACCCTGAAGGCCGAGGCCTACGCCTCGAAGGAAGAGGAGACCCAGGCCCGCGAGGACCAGGCCCTCCACATGGTCCGCGCGGCGATGGAGGAGATGGGCGGCGAGCAAGGCGTCCGCCACTTCATCACCAAGGGCGACGTGGTCGTCATCAAGCCGAACGTCGCCTTCGACAAGAATCCCGACCTCGGTGCCACCACCTCGCCCGACACCGTCTCGGCCGTCGTCAAGCTCTGCCTGACCGCCGGGGCCCGCAAGGTGATCGTCTGTGACAACCCGATCAACAACCCCGAAAGCTGCTTCTTCAAGACCAAGGTCGGCGACGCCGCGCTCCGCGCCGGGGCCGAGCTGATGATGCCTCAAGACAGCTACTTCGAGCAGCTCTACGTCGGCGGCGAGACCATCACCAACACCTGGCGGATGTTCTACCGGCCGTTCCGCGAGGCGACCAAGGTCATCGGCATCTCGCCGGTCAAGGATCACAACCTCTGCAAAGCCACGGTCACCCTGAAGAACTGGTACGGCCTGCTCGGCAACCCCCGGAATCAGTTCCACCAGGACATCCACGGGATCATCTCCGACTTTACCCTGATGATGCGTCCGACCCTGGTCATCGCCGACGGCCGGAAGCTCCTGATGCGCAACGGCCCGACCGGCGGCAGCCTCAACGACGTGAAGCGGTCCGACACCATCGTCGTCGGCACCGACAGCGTCTCGGTCGACTCCTGGTGCATCACCGAGCTGCTCGACAAGAAGCGGAGCGAGATCATCTATCTCGACAAGGTGATCGCCCGGAACCTCGGCAAGGACTGGCGGCCCCAGTGGACTCGCGAAATTAACGTATGAGCGTCACGCCCGGCCGTCGTCGATCCGAGATTAAGACCTGTCGCCGAGAGCACGTCGCATTGACGGTCCCTCGGGGGTTGGGATTTCGCGCCTCGCCTCGTGCTTTCTGGAAACTTTGTCGGGCCAACCCCGACCTCCGACTCGAACGGGCGGCCGATGGCGAGGTGATCGTGATGGCCCCGGCGGGTACGGAGTCGGGTTGGCGGAACGGCAAGCTGACGATGCGGCTTGGCAACTGGGCCGAGAAAGACGGCACCGGGGAATTTTTCGATTCCTCGACCGGCTTCACCCTGCCCGACGGCCGGATCGTCTCGCCCGATGCCTCGTGGGTCTCCCGCGAGCGCTGGCTCGCCTTGCCGCCGGCCTCCCGGCTTCGGTTTGCCCCCATCTGCCCGGACTTCGTGGTCGAGATCCTTTCCCCTTCCGACAGCCCGAGAAAAGCCCGCCGGAAGATGGCCGAATACCAGACCCAAGGGGCTCGCCTGGGCTGGCTGCTCGATCCGGGGACTTTCCAGGTCGAAATCTATCGCCCCGACCGACCGGTCGAGACCTTGGCCCGGCCCGCGACCCTCTCAGGCGAGGACGTCCTGCCCGGCTTCGTGCTCGACCTCAAGGGCATCCTGTTCGACTGAGTGAGGGACCGGACGATGGCGATCGGCTCGAAGACCCGACGACGCCCGAAGACCCGGATCGGACTCCGCTCGTCGGGCCTACCGATGACGCCGGAGGAATTCGATGCCCTGCCCGAATCCTGCTGGACCCGGGGGCTGCGTTACGAACTGATCAACGGGGTGCTCATCGTGACGCCAATGGTGGGCAACGGGGAAATCGACCCCAACGAGGAACTGGGCTACCTCCTCAGGCTTCACCAGGAGTTCCATCTCGACGGTTCTTACATCGACAAGACACTCTCCGAGCAGACGATCTACGCCACCCCTAACCGTCGGCGGGCCGATCGCGTGATCTGGGTCGGGCTGGGCCGGTTGCCGGATGTCGAGAAAGACGTCCCGGCGATCGTCATCGAGTTCGTCTCGAGATCGAAGCGGGATTTCGAGCGGGATTATGTCCAGAAGTTGGCGGAATATTTATCCATCGGCGTCCGCGAATACTGGATTATCGATCGTTTTCGTCGTATCATGACGGCTTATCTCAACCGCCCCGGGGGGTTCGCCACCTTGACCATCAAAGAGTCGGAGACCTACCAGACCGACCTCTTGCCAGGTTTCACCCTACCGGTCGGTCGCCTGCTCGCCAAGGCGGACCTCTGGATCCGTCAAGCTCCCCCATCGCCCCGCGAAGCCCCCGAGGGAGATCCTCGCTGATGGTCAAGATCCGACGAGCTTACGAGGTGCTTTTCCTCGGGCTGTTCCTCTTCTTTTTGCTGATCACCGACCTCCGCTACCTCAAGGGGTGGCCGGTCTCGCTGTTCCTCGAAGCCACCCCGCTGGTCGCCCTGGCCACGGCCTTGACCACGCATACGCTCTACCGGAACCTCGTCTGGGGCCTGGTCGTCATTGCGATCACGATGATGCTCGGCCGGGTCTGGTGCAATTGGATGTGCCCCTTCGGCATCATGCACCACTTCTTCGGGTGGATCGGCAACCGCCGGAACACCAAGCAGATGATCGAGGTCAACCGCTACCGCAAGATCTACGCGATCAAGTACTACATCCTGGCCGCGATGCTGGCGATGGCCAGCCTCTGGATGATCCCCACGGCGATTGACGCCCCCCGGATGATCACCAGGGCCTATCACGAGTTGCCCCACTCGGGCGGCTACAAGTTGAGTGAGATCGTCTTCGGCCTGTTCCTCGTCGCCGGGCTCGCATATGGGGTCGGCCGGCTCTATGCCTTCGCCTCGGGCCGGCTGAAGCGGGGCGTCGTCGGTCCACAGCCGCTGAAGTACACGACGGGGGGGCTCGGCGTCGCGTTTTACGTGGCCTTGCTCATCGCCAACCCCGGCCGGGTCCTCGACGCGATCGGGACCGGCTTCGGCCAGGCGGCGGAGGAGCACAAGGGCGGACACAGCACCTTGCAGATCGGCCTGCTCGACCCGATCGCCCTGACCGTTCGGTCGATGACGACGAGCGTCCTGCCGACGGTCCACATGGCCTCGGAAGGGATCTACACCGAGCCCCGCGAATACTGGCAGGCGTGGGTCGTCGGCCTGATCTTCTTCGGCTTCCTGATCGCCAACTGGTTCATCCCCCGGTTCTTCTGCCGGGCGATCTGCCCGCTCGGGGCTCTGCTCGGGATCTTCAGCCGGTTCGCCCTGTGGCGGATCGACCGCGACCCGGTCCGCTGCACCGACTGCGACCTCTGCATCAAGTCCTGCGAGGGGGCATCCGACCCGCATGCCGACCTCCGCAAGAGCGAGTGCTTCGTCTGCCTGAACTGCATCGAGGATTGCCCGCACGACGCCCTCCAGTTCCGCTTCCTCCCGCGCAAGGCGAGCGAGATCGCCTTGCCCCAGGTTGGCCGTCGCCAGATGCTCCTCGCCGGCGCCTTCGGCCTGTTGTTCTTCCCGATGGCCCGGCTCTCCGGCGGCGTCCGCAAGAACTTTAATCGTGCCGTGATCCGCCCGCCGGGCTCGGTCGCCGAGGACGAGTTCCTCCGACGCTGCATCAAGTGCGACCAGTGCATCCGGGTCTGCCCGACGAACGTCCTCCAGCCCGCGCTGTTCGAGGGGGGCATCGAGGGGCTCTGGACCCCGATCATGATCTCCAAGATGGGGTGGTGCGAGCTGAACTGCACCTTGTGCAGCCAGGTCTGCCCGACCGGGGCGATCCGCGAAATCTCGATCGTCGAGAAGCTCGGCGTCGGTCCGTTCGAGGCGAAGGGCCCGATCAAGACCGGCACGGCGTTCTACAACCAGGGACGTTGCCTCCCCTGGGCGATGGACACCGATTGCGTGGTCTGCGAGGAGGTCTGCCCGGTCAGCCCCAAGGCCATCTTCACCCGCAACGTCGAGGTGACCGATCGCTGGGGGGCGAAGCTGGAGCTGAAGCGTCCCTACATCGACCCAGATCGCTGCATCGGCTGCGGGATCTGCGAGCACGAATGCCCCGTCAAGGACGACCCGGCCGTCTACGTCACGGCGATCGGCGAGACCCGCGACAAGTCCCGCTCGCTCCTGCTCTCGCTCGTCGAGGACGACGCGCAGGACCTCGTCTCGGTCTGACCGTGCCCTTCAGAACGCTCGACCCTTGAAGCGACCGGGCCGCCCATCGACAATCGATCGGCGGCCCGCTTTCGCTCATCCCGGTTCGGGACATAGGCGGAGACCGCGAGTTCCGTTGGGTCTCTCGCTCGGTCATCGTCGAGGATCGAGTGATCCTCCCTCGCTGACCCCCCGAGACGTGGGACGAAGGCGATCGCCATGAAGATGCTGATCAACCGGCCCCAATCCGTCGTCGCCGAGATGATCGAAGGGCTCGTCTTGCTCCATCCCAGCCTCCGCCGGTTGCCCGGGTGGGACGTCATCGTCCGGGCCGATGCGGAGGAGGTCCGCGACCGCCGGGTGGCCTTGATCTCCGGCGGCGGTAGCGGCCACGAGCCGGCCCATGCGGGCTACGTCGGCCGGGGAATGCTCTCGGCGGCCGTCCTCGGCGACATCTTCACCTCGCCCGACCCCGACTCGGTCTTGCAGGCGATCCGCGCCGTGGCCGGGCCTCCGGGGGCCTTGCTGATCGTCAAGAATTACACGGGCGACCGGCTCAACTTCGGCCTGGCCGCCGAGATGGCAAAGGCCGAGGGGATCCCGGTCGAGGTCGTCGTCGTCGCCGACGACGCGGCCTTGCCCGAATCGGCGGAGACCGCCGGCCCCCGAGGCCTGGCCGGGACGATCCTCGTCCACAAGGTCGCCGGCGCCGCTGCCGAGGCGGGCAAGTCGCTCGCCGAGGTCGCCACCATCGCGAGGCAAGCCGCCCGGTCGGTCAAGACGATGGGCGTGGCCCTCTCCCCCTGCACCGTCCCGGCCGCCGGCAAGCCGGGATTCGCCCTGGCCGAGGACGAGGTCGAGCTCGGCCTCGGGATCCACGGCGAGCCGGGCGTTTGCCGGGCCCCGCTCGAACCGGCCGATGCCCTCGTCGACCGCCTCCTCGAAACGATCTTCGGCCGGTTCAACCCCGCGCCCGCCCGCGTCGCCCTGCTGGTCAACGGCCTCGGCGGGACCACGACGATGGAGCTGGCGATCGTCGCTCGCCGGGCGGTCGCCTCGCTTTCCGCCCGAGGGGTCGTCGTCGAACGGGCCTACGACGGGACGTTCCTCTCGGCCCTGGAGATGGCGGGCGTCTCACTCTCGGTCCTGGTCGTCGACGACGGGCTCCTGGCCGGTCTCGACGCCTCGACAGGAGCCCCAGCCTGGCCGAACGCGGCGCCTCGTAGTCGGGTCGAGCGGGACGATCGTCCCTCGGCCGTCGTCAGCAAGCCGGCTCCGCCCGTTGTCCCTCCGACCGCCGCCGCCCTGGCCCTCGGCTCGGCGCTGCGGAAGGTGGCCGAAGCCCTGATCGCGGGTTCGCCCCGGCTCAATGAACTGGATCAAGCCGTGGGCGACGGCGACCTCGGGGTCAGCCTGGCTCGGGGGTCGCGGGCGTTGCTCGAAGCACTCCCCGCCCTGCCGCTGGATGACCCTGCGGCGACGCTCCACGCCCTCGGCGTCCTGATGCAGCGGTCGATCGGCGGGACCTCCGGGCCGCTCTACGCGATGGGGTTGATCCGGGCCTCGGCCCGTCTCCGAGACCCCGACGACTGGGCCGGCGCGCTGGCCTCGGCCGGCCAGGGAATCGCCGAACTGGGCGGCGCCGCCTCGGGCGATCGGACCATGCTCGATGCCCTGATCCCCGCCGCCGAAGCCTTCCAGGTCGCCGTCAACGCCGGCTCGTCGCCCGGCGAGGCCCTGATCCGGGCGATCGAGGCCGCGGAGTCTGGGGCTCGGGCGACGGCCTCGATGCCGCCCCGCAAGGGGCGTTCGAGCTACCTCGGTGGCCGGGCCCTCGGCCATCCCGACCCGGGGGCCGAGGCCGTGGCTCTCTGGCTCCGGGCCATCGCCTCCCGGGAAGTCGACTGACGCCGCGAGATTTGGGCCCGATCAGTGAGACCGACCGGCCCAGACGACATCCCGACTGCGAAAGATTGGCCCTTCGACGCAGACCCGCCGGAGGTCGCTCGAACCGTCGGCCTGGCGGATCGGGGCGACGCAACTGAAGCACGCGCCGAACCCGCAGGCCATGTGGTTCTCCATCGAGAGGTCGCAGGACAGGTCGTGCCGCTCGACCAGCTTCGAGAGGGCCGCGAGCATCGAAGGCGGCCCGCAGCCGACGACGTGCGAAGGACGATCGCCACGTGCCAGGCGACTCTCCAGGAGGTCGGTGACGTAGCCGTGGTGGCCTAGCGAGCCGTCGTCGGTCGCCAGCTCCACCCCGATCCCGGCGGCCCGGAAGTCGTCGACCCCCGCGGCCAGGTCGCCCGAGCGGACGCCGTAAAGCAACGTCGCCGATTCGACCCGGGGCCCTTCGAGGCTTCCCTCGCCATAGGCGCCGAGGCCCATCCACCAGCGGCCGAGGGCGAGGAACGGGGTCTGGCCGATCCCGCCGGCCACGAAGACGACCGACCCTCCGGGCGAGGGGCCGAACCCGTTGCCCAGCGGGCCCCAGGCGACAACCTCATCGCCCGGCCTGAGGCGGGCGAGCGACGCCGTCCCCCGGCCGACGACGAGATAGACGACGTCGACCGCCGCCGGCTCGCCCGATGCATCCCGCGCCACGTCGTAAAGCGCGAAGGGCCGGGCGAGGAGCGGGTCGGTCCCCGAAGCCTGGCGGATCATCAGGAACTGGCCGGGCCGGATCGACCGGGCCATCGCCGGGTCATCGAGCCTCAACCGGAAGGTGTCCCGGGCGATCCGCACATTCTCCAGGACCTGGACGGACCGCCTCGCGGCGCTCGGTGGGGCGACGGCATCCACAAGACGGTCCTCGACGGAAGTCGGTGGGGCGACCTGGGTCGCCCGGGGCCCGGGTCAATCCTGGTCGCGACGGCCTGACTTCCTTGGCTTGGGCATCGGCCGGTCGCCGGCGGAGGGTCGGGGGGCAGGCCGCTTGCCGGGCGGGCGCTTCATCCGGGGCTTCGGCCGATCTTCCGGGCTGCCCGAGGATTGTGGAGGGGGCGTCGGTGCAATCCTGGGTCCAGGGCCCCGTGAATCCATGCCGATCACCTTCCGGCCGGCCGGCTCCTGGCCGGGTCGCGGCCCGGGGCGTCGTCCGGCCTGGGGACGATCGTGCCCTTGGGGTCGCGGGCCGGGTCGGCGGTCGTCGCCGGGCCGCCCCTGGGGCCTCGGGCCCTCCTGACGAAACACCCTCGGGCCAGGCGGTGGGGGCGAGCCTTCACCCTGGCGATTACGCCGATCCTGGCCAGACCCGCCGGGCCGCGGGCCGGGGCGTCGGTCGTCGCCGGGCCGGTTCGAGGTCCGTGGGCCATCTGCGCGGTAAGCCCCGGGGCCTGGCGGCCTGGGCGGGCCTTCGCGACGATCGCGGTGATCCTGCCCGTTGCCGCCGGGCCGTGGGCCGGGGCGTCGGTCATCGCCGGGCCGGTTCGAGGTCCGTGGGCCATCTGCGCGGTAAGCCCCGGGGCCTGGCGGCCTGGGCGGGCCTTCTCGCCGATCGCGACGGTCCTGCCCGTTGCCGCCGGGCCTTGGCCCGGGTCGGCGGTCGTCGCCGGGCCGGTTCGAGGTCCTTGGGCCATCTGCGCGGTAAGCCCCGGGGCCTGGCGGCCTGGGCGTGTCTTCTCGCCGATCGCGGCGATCCTGCCCGTTGCCGCCAGGTCGTGGGCCGGGTCGGCGGTCGTCGCCGGGCCGGGTCGAGGTCCGGGGGCCGTCCTCGCGGAACTGCCGAGGGGCTCCGGGGCGCGGCGGCCTCGGGCCGTCGTCGCGGAATCGACGAGGTCCGTCCTGGCGAGGCGGCGTGCCCTGGTCGTCGCGGCGAGCCCGAGGATAGCCCTGCGGCGGTCCTTCGGACCTGGGGCCGGGGCCCGGGCGGAAGCCCGGCCGTTCCGAGGGACGGACGCCGGGATGCTGGGGCATGTCACCCGGGCCAGCCCGGAATCCCTCCACGCGGCGAGGCGGGGCGCCGGGCGGACCCGAACGACCGCGAGGGCCGGGGCGGGCGGGCCCCGAAGCCCCTTCCGGGGGCCTCGACGGACCATCGGGTCGCCTGGGCCGCTCCGGCTCGCGCCGGGGTTTGCGGTCAGACATCCAGGGCATCGGCACCGGCTGACCTTCGGCGACCCGGTGAAGCAGGTCGACTTCTCGGCCGGTCAAAGGGCGGAATTGCCCGGCGCTGAGTCCCTTGATCGTGATCGGGCCGACCGCGACGCGGGTCAGCATCATCACCTTGTGACCGAGCTTGGCGAGCATCCGGCGCACTTCGCGATTCTTCCCCTCGGCGAGGACCAGCTCCAGGATCGTCGAGTCGCCCCGGGTGCCGACGGCCCGGACGCTCTTGGCCCGGACCTTCCCCTCGGCCAGCCAGATCCCCTCGACGAGCTGGGCGAGGACCTCGCGCGGCGGCGACCCGGCGACGACGACACGATAGAGCTTCTCGACCCCGAACCGGGGGTGGGCCAGCTTGTTGGCCAGCTCGCCGTCGTTGGTCAGGATCATCAGGCCGACGCTCATCTCGTCGAGCCGGCCGACCGTATAGACCCGCTGGGGGATCTCGGGCAAGAGGTCCAGGACCCTCGGGCGGCCCGACGGATCATTGTTGGTCGAGACGTAGCCCTTGGGCTTGTAGACCGCGAAGTAGACCGGCCGCTCGATCTGGACCTTCTGGCCGTCGACCGCGACGGGCGTCCTGGCCGGGTCGACCTTCGTGCCCAGCTCGCGGATTACCTGACCGCCGGCCGTCACCCGACCCTGGAGGATCAACTCCTCGCAGGCTCGTCGCGAACCGACGCCCGCGTGGGCCAGAATCTTTTGGAGTCGTTCAGGCCCGGCGTTTTCTCCCGGCCCGGCGCTCGTCTTCTTGGGCGGCCCGGCAGGGCGTTGCGGGGGACGTGGCCCGGAGGGACGCCTGGGCCCGGAGGATGAGGAATGGTGGGAGGAAGGGCGGGCCGACTTCGAGTTCGTCCGACGGGGCGAAGGTTTTCCCGGTCGAGCGGGACGCTGAGGAGCCATGGTCTTTCCAATCTACTAGGCGCAAACCACTGCATCGATCTCGGGGCGGCCGGGGCCCTCCCCCGAGATCATCGACACCCATCCTAATCCGATCACGGTCCGCCCGTCCAGGATCGGGCGAAATCCGACGATGCCACCTCGCAACCAAAACCGGGGATCTGCCTGAGTTGAAGCGAGGGGACAGCAGGCCCGCGAAGGCCCGGTTCGGTGGTCACGGTTGGCCCTGGGCTTTGCCTCGCTCGCTGGCAACTGGCGGGTCGAGGCGTTATCCTGGGAATCCAGGCCGATCCGGCCCGGTACCCCCGATGGCTCGGCGGGTTTTTTTGTTGGTCAGGGGCGCGATCAACCGCCCTTCCTACCGCCGACCCGGGGACGCCCTTTCATGCCTTCGTATCACCCCCACCGGATCGAGCCGAAGTGGCAGGCGACCTGGGAAAAGGACAAGACCTTTCGCGCAGGGCCGATCGTCGACGGCCAGCCGAAGCTCTACATCCTCGACATGTTCCCCTACCCGAGCGGGGCGGGACTCCACGTCGGCCACCCCGAGGGGTACACGGCGACCGACATCCTCTGCCGCTACAAGAGGATGAGGGGATACAACGTCCTCCACCCGATCGGCTGGGATGCCTTCGGCCTGCCCGCCGAACAGTACGCCATCAAGAACAACGTCCACCCGCGCGACACGACCCGCAAGAACATCGACAACTTCCGCCGCCAGATCAAGTCGCTCGGCTTCTCCTATGACTGGGACCGCGAGGTCGACACCACCGACCCGGCCTATTACCGCTGGACCCAGTGGATCTTCCTCCAGCTCTTCGACACCTGGTACGACCCCGACCTTGAGTGGACCGACCCCCAGGGGAGATCCCGAACCGGCAAGGGGCGGCCGATCGCCGAGCTGCCGGTCCCCGAGGGCCATCCCGACGCCGCCGCCTATCGCGACGCCAAGCGACTGGCCTACCGCGCGGAGGTCCCGGTCAACTGGTGTCCCGGGCTCGGGACCGTCCTGGCCAATGAAGAGGTGATCGACGGCCTCAGCGAGGTCGGCGGGTTCCCCGTCGTCCGCATGCCCTTGAAGCAGTGGATGCTGCGGATCACCGCCTACGCTGATCGGCTGATCGAGGACCTCGAACTCGTCGACTGGCCCAAGCCGATCCGCGATATGCAACGCAACTGGATCGGCCGGAGCGAGGGGGCGGAGGTCGACTTCACCGTCGCGGCCGACCCCCTGGCCTGGGCCGAGGGCCGGGCCGCTTCCGGCTTCCCCGAACGAGCGGGACCCTTGGCGATCCGGGTCTTCACCACCCGACCCGACACCCTCTTCGGCGCGACCTACATGGTCCTCGCCCCCGAGCATCCGCTCGTCGACACCCTCACGACCGCCGATCACCGCGACGCGGTCGAGGCCTACCGCAAGCAGGTCGCCTCGCGGAGCGATCGCGAGCGGACCGAGGTGGCGGAGGTC
>JAABUK010007753.1_pt1 | contig 15358 bp, 13 predicted proteins | sample 5559141 | NCBI WGS metagenome assembly JAABUK01 (sample SAMN10711869, study PRJNA513367) | rock metagenome | isolation source: Antarctica rocks | place: Antarctica: Victoria Land, Pudding Butte nord | collected 2016-01-03
GCAGAGCATCCCATCCAAAAAATCGACAGCCTGCTTCCCTGGCACTGGACACAGTAGCCCGCCGCCAGATCAGAGCCGAAAACCACCGCGGCCTACAGCCCACGCTTACCCCTATAGAGGGCATACCGTCGGATGTCATGCAGACAACGCTAAGGGTGAACGCGCTGGCTCTGCTATCGAATTTTGGGTTGGCCCGAAAATTTGAGTGGGTGGGCCGTAGCGGGCTGGGATCGGGCCATGGCTCGGGTTAGCTTGCGGCTTTGGGTTGAAGCATGACGTTGTAGCCGAGCGCGTCGAGGCGCCGGACCAGGCGCTTGGCCGTGCTGTGCTTGTTGATGCGATCGAGGTAGTCGCCGCCGAGATCGGCGAAGGTAACGCCGCGCTGGAGCATATGGAAAACGGCAACCAATATCTTGTGCGCCATCGCCATGGCGGCCTTCTTTGTGCCCATCCGTGCCTTGAGGCGATGGAACTTATCGCGCAGGTAGGTGCCCTTGGCCTGCGAGGCGGAAACCGCTGTCGTCACCAGCGTCGCTTTCAGGAACGTGTTGCCCTTGCGAGTGCCGCGCCGCTTCTGCTTGCCCGCGCTCTCGTGATTGGCGGGACAGACGCCAGCCCAGGCAGCAAGACGCTGGGCCGTCCCGAACACCGACATGTCGATCCCGATCTCGGCGATGATGGACGCGGCTGTCAGCTGATCCACTCCGGGGATCGTCGCGAGACAAGCCTGCTGGGTCGCGAACGGGCGCATGGCGGCGCCGATCGCGGCCTCGATTTCAGCGAGATCACGGTCAATCTCCGTCAGCCGACGGATATGCAAGCCAAGCAGCAGGCGCTGGTGCTCGGCCAAGTGCCCATCAAGGGCCAAGGCGAGTTGGTCGATCTTGCGCCGGAGCCGGCGCTTGGCCAAGTCGGCCATCTCGACGGGCGCTGCGCGGCCCTCAGCCAAGGCCTGCAGCATCAACATGCCCGACACGCCGAACACATCGCTCATGACGCTGGCCAGCTTGACGTTGGCGCTCTCAAGCAGCTGCAGCGTGCGGTTGCGCTCGGACGCCATGGTGCCGACCACCGCCTTGCGATGACGGATCAACTCGCGCAACGCCCTGACCTCCGGGACAGGCACGAAGCTGGCGCGCACCAGACCGTGCCGGACCAGGTCCGCAATCCACTCGGCGTCCTTCACGTCCGTCTTGCGTCCGGGCACGTTGCGCATGTGCGACGCGTTGCCGACGATGACGGTGAAGGCACTCTCCAGAACAGCATGCACCGGATGCCAGTAGATGCCGGTGGCCTCCATGCCGACATGGGTCACACCCACCTCGAGCAGCCAGTCACGCAGGGCGACCAGGTCCCGCTTCATGGTGCCGAAGGTTCGTGTCTCCCGTGACGATCGGCGGCCTGCTGCACCAATGATAACGCAAGTCACCACCGAGCCCTGATGCACATCGAGCCCGGCGGCGCGTTCGATGACTGCTTCCATTCCCGCCTCCAACAGTGGTGGCGGACGCGGCGCCGCAGGGGAAAAGACAGAGGTTGGCCCACGTGCTGGCCGGACGAGCCGGTCGCGACATTCGGTGATCCCTGGACACGGCGCGGACCGGTTTCTCCCACGGGGCAGATGTCCACCTATCCAAATCCGGCCTCCACGCGTCCGCCAAACTCAGTATCGGCCCAAGTGCCTCCTTGGTGAAGCTCGATCCCATTTTCATCTCAGGGTGGTGCGCAACATGCGCGGGGCGTTTCTCCCGCACTTTGCGTGCTGTCGGGCGTCATGCGGCGTGGAGGACGCGGGCGCGGAGGAGTTTGAACCCAGCGCGGCCATACATCGTCCGCTTGAGCATCTTCAGCCGATTGACCTGGCCCTCGACCGGGCTCGTTGTCCACGGGAGATCGAGCGCGGCCTTTATAGCGCCGATGTCGCGCCGCAGGCTGGTCGCAAAGTCACAAAGTCCTTTAATGGTGTGTCGGCGGCGGCATCAAGGATGTGGGTCAGACTCTCGGCTGGCTTACCGCGCAACAGGTCGTTCAGCCGCTTGGCCACGGTGATCGCGTCGGCGACGGCCGGAACTTGGTCCAGGAGGTTAGAGACAAAGCTCCGTTCAACCTTGGGCAGTGATGCGGGATCGGCCATCAGCAGCCGTGTCAGTTGGCGTCCGGATGGGACCTGCCCGGCCGCGCTGACCGACTTCACGCTGGCGCGCGGTTCCGTTTTGCGCCGGGTCTCGGCCCATCTCCGAACGACCCCGGGTCGGCCGGAGAAGCCCCGCGCCACCAGCTCGCGCCATAGCAGGGCGGCGTTACGGCAGCCCTCCGCCCAACGGCCACCGAGGTAATCCTTGTGAGGCGTCAAGGTACTTTCCCGCGGCGGCTTGCTCCACGGCGGCGCCTTGCCAGCCCTAAGCCAGCGTCGGATCGTTTTACGCTCGGCTCCGATCGAGGCAGCAATGCTTGAGATGGACACACCTGCTGCCCGCAGGCGCACGGCCTCCTCATAGCGGCCGTGCCGGCGAGCATAGGCGTCCTGGCTCCGGCGTTGAGACGAGGTCACCTTTATAACAGATGGGGGCACGGCTGCTGTATCAGCGACCGGCTCGGGCGGCTGTTCATTGACCTTCTTGGCGGCGCGTTGGATGGCGCCGTGGTGCCGATCGACAACGGCACGGACGGCGGCATCGCCGAGATTTACGAAGCAGATGCCAGCGATCAGACACCTGGACCGCTTCCGGCGCTCCCTGACGAATCCCGTCCGCGTAGGCGCCGGCGCGGTCACGTGCCACCGCCTCGATGCCGGGACGCTGGCGTAGCCAGTTGGCGAGGGTCTCGGCCTGCCGATCCGGGAGCAGGTCCACCACCTCGTTGCGCTCGAGGTCGACCAGGATGGTTCCGTATCGATGGCCCCGCCTCCAAGCCCAATCGTCCACCCCAAGTACCCTGGGCGTCGGCGCCGGCATCTCGGTCTCCTTTGGGGTGGCCACCATGCGCAGCAGCGTGTCCGGACTGGTCGGGATGGCCAGGCGTTCAGTCAGCCTCGCGGCGGCTTCACCGCCGAGGGCGAGTGCGACGTGGCGTTGAAGGTCCCCGAGCCGGGTCGTCCGTCGCGCCGACACCGGCGCGACCGAACCAAGACGCTCGGCGAAGGTCTTGCGGCCACATGCGCGATTGAGACACCGGAACCGCCGCGCTGTGATCCGGATCGTCGCCGGGCGTCCCTGCCAGGGCAGATCACGAAGCACACGCGGGTAGCGGCTGTGAAGCCGCCGTGAGGGTAAGCCACAGACTGGACAGTCCACCGCACTCCGAGGCAGCCCGGCTTCAACGGTGACATGATCAACGGTCGGCAGAACGGCGACGAGTTCAAGCGTACGGGGCAGCGCGGACAGCAAGGAAGAGGGCACGAGGGAGACCGCCATGGACGTGATCCCACCGTCTCTCCGATTCGCCATCCAGGTACAAGGGGCAAACAGCACGCAAAGTGCGGGATGTCGGTGGCGGCCGGAATCCGCGTAAATCTGGCGGCGAGCGCATGAGTGCCGCATTGGGTGAGCGGGCCGATGGCTCGAGGAGACGACGAGGCGCATCGCTGAAGTCTGAGCGCCCGAGACGTTGAGCGGACGAGCGCCCGAAGGGCGCGCAGGACGGCGCGCCAAGAGCCTGTCAGGATTGAGGGCAAGCACGGCGCCGAGCGTAACCTGCAAGTTTGGCTTCGACGCCGTGCCCCACACCGTGCCGGGCACGAATGCAGGACGAGTATCCTGCCGATGGTAACCCTCGTCTACGCCGCGTCTGCGACGCTGGACGGAGCGAGCCTCTATCTGGCCGTCTGTTCCTGTGCGCAGCTTGCCGTAGCCAGGCGATCATCTGCAGCTGCTGCGACCGCGGGCAGATGTACTGCAGCCGCGGCTGTGCCTTGCGGGCACGCCTCCAAACGATCCGAAACGCCGGCCGGCGCTACGCGAGGAGCCAGCGCGGCCGGCGGATGCACGCCGCCCGAATGGGCCGCTACCGAGCCCGACGAGAAAGAGTGACGCATCACGGTTCACCCCAGGCGGCGGGGGATGATCTGCTGCCCTCGGACGCGATGACGACCACTCGCGACGACGTTGCCCCGGCTGACCGGCCTCGGCCTGCGGTTGTGCACTGCCACTGGTGCGGCCGCTGCTGCCTGCCGCACCTCCGCCAGGGGTTCCTGCGTCGCCGCCGGCGTCATCGCGTCCGTGTTGGCGACAACCGGACGGGACCCGCAGGCCATGGTGACATCGCGTGAGATCGAGGCGCAGATCCTGCGCTACTACCATGCCGAGAAGTGGATCATCGGAACCATCGCCCGCCAGCTGCACGTCCATCACAGCGTGGTGCGTCGCGTGCTGGCGCAGGCCGGGCTGCCGGGCATCGGCGCAGTATCGCGGCCGTCGCAGATCGACGCCTATCTGTCGCTAATCCGCCAGACGCTGGAGAAATTCCCGATGCTGACCGCCAGCCGCCTGTTCGCGATGGTGCGCGAGCGCGGCTATCCCGGGCGCCCCGATCACTTCCGTCACCTGATCGCGCTGCATCGCCCGCGCCGCCCGGCGGAGGCGTATCTGCGCCTGCGCAGTCTGCCCGGCGAACAGGCGCAAGTGGATTGGGGGCATTTCGGCCATCTGCAGATCGGCCGCGCCCACCGTCCGCTGATGGCGTTCGTCATGGTGCTGAGCCACTCGCGACAGATCTTTCTGCGCTTCTTCCTCGACGCGCGCATGGAGAGCTTCCTGCGTGGCCATGTCGGCGCGTTCACGGCCTGGAACGGCGTGCCGCGGGTGCTGCTCTACGACAATCTCAAGAGCGCGGTGCTGGAGCGGCGTGGCGATGCGATTCGCTTCAATCCCACTCTGCTGAGCTTCGCCGGCCACTACCGCTTCGAACCACGGCCCGTCGCGATCGCCCGCGGCAACGAAAAGGGCCGGGTCGAGCGGGCCATCGGCTATGTGCGCGGCGCGTTCTTCGCCGCGCGCCGCTTCACCGATCTGAACGACCTCAACGCCCAGGCCAACGACTGGAGCCGCGGCCTCGCCGCCGACCGGCGCTGTCCGGCCGAGCCGGAGCGCACGGTGCGCGCGGTGTTCGCCGAGGAAGTGTCGCGCCTGTTGTCGTTGCCGAACAACCCGGCACCGCTGCTCGAGCGTGTCGCGGTCAAGGTCGGCAAGACGCCGTATGTCCGCTTCGACCTCAATGACTATTCCGTGCCGCATACCCATGTCCGCCGGACGCTGACGGTGCTGGCCGACACCCACGAGCTGCGCATCGTCGACGGCGTCCATGTGCTCGCCTGCCATCGCCGCAGCTACGACAAGGGCGCGCAGATCGAGCAGGATGACCACCTCCAGGCGTTGGTCGCGCACAAGCGCGGCGCCCGGCAGCATCGCGCCACCGACCGCCTCGCCCAGGTCGCTCCGGCCAGCCAGGATTTGCTCCTGCGGGCCGCCGAGCGCGGCGCCAACCTCGGCGCCATCACCACGGGCCTGGTGCGACTGCTGGACCGCTACGGCGCCACCGAACTGCAGGTCGCCATCCGCGAGGCGCTCGACCGCGATGTGCCGCATCCCAATGCCGTCCGCCTCGCGCTCGAACGCCGGCGCGAGCAGCGTGGCGAAGCTCCGCCGGTCACCGTCGAGCTGTCCGCCGACGTGCAGGCACGCGATGCGCCGGTACAGCCGCACGCGCTTGGACTCTATGACCAGCTCAAGGACGCCGCCGATGAATGATGCCGAGACCCTGCGCGCCCGCGCCGAGGCGCTGCACTTGCACGGCATCCTGGCACACTGGAGCGAGGCGGTGGCCCAGGATTGGCTGACGCCGGTGCTGGCATGGGAGGAGCAGGAGCGCCATCGCCGCAGCCTGGAGCGGCGACTGAAGGACGCGCATATCGGCCGCTTCAAGCCGCTCTGCGACTTCGACTGGGCCTGGCCCAAACGCTGCGACCGTGCCGCCGTTGAGGCGCTGATAGCGCTCGACTTCCTGGCCGACGCCGCCAACGTCGTCCTGGTCGGCCCCAATGGCGTCGGCAAATCGACGCTGGCGCAGAACATAGCCCACCAGGCCCTCATCGCCGGCCATACCGTGCTGTTCACCAGCGCCGGTCAGCTGCTCGGCGATCTCTGCGCGCTCGATAGCGATTCCGCGCTCCGCCGCCGCCTGCGTCACTACGCCCGCCCGCAGCTGCTGGTGATCGACGAGGTCGGCTATCTCTCGTACTCCAACCGCCATGCCGACCTGATGTTCGAGCTGGTCTCGCGCCGCTATCAGGTCAGGAGCACGCTGATCACCACCAACCGCCCCTTCGCCGAATGGCGCGAGGTCTTCCCCAACGCCGCCTGTGTCGTCTCCCTGATCGATCGCCTCATCCATAACGCCGAGATCGTCGCCATCGAGGGCGAGTCCTATCGCCTCAAGGAAGCGCGCGAACGCACCGAACTGCGCGCCCCTCACCGCCACTGACACGGGAGAACCCGAAATTCATTGTCACAGCCACGGGCCGCGAACACTGGTCATACCGCCATTCTTTCCCGTCCCAAGTTAAACAACCGGCGTTTGCTGGCAGTTGCGGCAGCCCAGTCCCACAGGAAGTCGCCGGAAAGGCGATGTGCTCCCAGCTGAGCTGGTGACGTGTGGACGAGCAGCGAGTCAGACACGGCCTCGCCCTGATCACGGAGGTCAACCGCGCTGGTGTTCAGCAAGGCCTATAGCTGGTGTGTTCCTGACATGTTCAGGCGTAGCGTTGTCTACATAGCAAACCGACGCTATGCCCTCCTACTAGGGGTTCCGGTAGCAACGGAGCCGAAAGTGCATGTCAGAGCCTAAACGGCCGCTGCTTTCGACTCTAACCGGACCTCACCGGTTGGAGATTTGGTTCCATTAAACTCGATACGGTCGCCAAAAGGGTCATCGACGTAGGAGCCGGTCGTAACCATCCAACGGCTGATCTTCGACGATCCGGTAGCCGCCCTGCTTCAGGCGTCCTGCCAACCCATGCAGGTCATCAACAATGAAGGCAGGATGGGCCTTACGCGCTGGGATGAACTCCGCCTCCACACCCAAGTGGACCTTCAGCGGACCATCCTCAAACCAACATCCACCACGCGCCGCGAGATGGGGCGGCTTCGCTACCTCGGTAATGCCCAGCATACCCGTATAAAACGCCCTGGCGTCGTCCTCTCGGCCGACTGGCATCGCAAGTTGAACGTGATCGAGGCGGTGAATGGGCATGGTACCACGATGATAACCGGATTACCGCGGTTGTCCGCTCACCGCAGCCCCATGCGGTCATAGCTTCATTGGGGTAGACCCCAGCGGCACTCCTGCATGGAACGCTTTCTCCGTGCCATTAGGGTTGCTTCAGGCATTCTGGACGGTAGCGTTCCGGAGTCTAGACCCTTTAGGGACAAAATGACTTCGTACGGCTACGCACGCGTCAGCACTCTCGACCAGGACCTCACCATTCAGCGCGCCGCGCTCAAGGCTGCCGGCTGCGGCGTGGTCCGCGCCGAGAAGGCCAGCGGTTCCCGCCGCGACGGACGGACCGAGCTGCAGGTGCTGCTCGACTTCGTGCAGCCCGGCGACACTCTGGTCGTGACCCGCATCGACCGCCTCGCCCGCTCGATGAAAGACCTGCAGGACATCGTGCATGAGCTGAAGGGCCGCGGCGTGGCGCTGCGCGCGACCGAGCAGCCCGTTGACACGGGAACCGCGGCTGGCAAGGCGTTCCTCGACATGCTGGGCGTGTTCGCCGAGTTCGAGACCAACCTGCGGCGCGAGCGCCAGCTCGAAGGGATTGCGCTGGCCAAGACGCGTGGCGTCTACAAGGGGCGCAAACCCAGCATTGACGTCGCCGAAGTCAGGCGCCTGCGAGACGAGGAGAGGCTTGGACCTGCCGCCATTGCACGCCGGCTCGGCATCGGCCGCACCAGCGTCTATCGCGCGCTTGGGGCCGCGATGGTGGCCGGCCGCGTGTGATGACGCGCACGCGCACGCTCCTCGGCAGCTAAATAGGTGCCGGTCTCGTTCCTGACAGCCAAGCAGGAACGGCAATATGGCCGGTATGCAGGCGAACCGAGCGCGGACCAGCTCGCACGGCATTTCCACCTCGACGACGCTGATCGCGAGTTGGCTGGCGCCAAGCGTTGGGATCACATGCGGCTCGGGTTTGCCGTCCAACTCGGTACGGTGCGGTTCCTTGGCGCGTTCCTGGACGAGCCTGCCGCCGTCCCGGGCGGCGTTGCGGACCATTTGGCGCAGCAGCTTGGTATCCCTGATGCGGGTTGCCTTACTCAATACGCCACGGCCCGGGGCCGATGGCTGCATTCGGCAGAGATCAAGAAGCGCCACGGCTACCGCGAGTTCACCGATCCCGCCGCCCGCTTTCGCTTGGCCCGTTGGCTCTACGCCTTGTGCTGGACGGGTACTGACCGGCCGAGCGTGTTGTTCGATCGCGCGACCGTCTGGTTAGTGACGGAGAAGGTGCTGCTGCCAGGGGCGTCGGCCCTCGAGCGCCTGGTAGCCCGCATCCGCGCCCGGGCCGCCCGCCGACTCTGGCGCACCCTCGCGCGCGACGTGACCCGCGAACAGCGGACGCAGCTTGACGCACTGCTGGTCGCCGGCGAGGGAGGCCGGCCGAGCCCGCTCGACCGCCTGCGTGACGGGCCCTACCTACGCAGCGGCGCCGAACTGTCCCGCGCTGTCGGCCGGCTCGACGAGGTGCGGCTGCTGACCATTGGCCTGCCCACGATCGACCACGTGCCGCCCGGCCGGGTCACGGCACTCGCCCGGTTCGCGACCGTCGCCAAGGCGCAAGCCGTCGCGCGGATGCCGCTGGAGCGGCGCACGGCGACGCTGCTCGCCTTCGTGCGGACGCTTGAAGCGACCGCACAGGACGACGTGCTCGACCTGTTCGACATGGTGGTCACCACCTTGTTCACGGATGCGGCCAAGGTCGGCAAGAAGGCCCGGCTGCGCACCATCCGCGACCTGGACGCGGCGGCTCTCCAGCTTCGCCACGCCGGCGGCGTGCTGATGGACGACGCGGTGACGGACGGCGCCGTGCGCGAGGCGGCATTTGCCATCGTGCCGCGCGCGACGCTGGCGGCCGCGCTGGAGCAGATCGACGCTATCGTCCGACCGCCGGGCGACCTCTACTTTACCGAGCTGCGCGCCCAAGCCGGCAAGCTGCGTTTCCTGCCAGCCATGCTCCGGTCCGTCGCGCTCGGCGCCACGCCGGCCGGTCAGCCGACACTGGATGCGATGCGCCATCTGCGGAGCACGGACGGGCGTGGCCCGGCTTCGTCAGCACCGCTCGGATTCGTGCCGAGCGGCTGGAAGCGACAGGTCAAAGCTCCGGACGGCGGTGCGGACAGCCTGGGCTATCGCCTTTGCCTGCTGGATTCCATGCGGGCCGCGATCCGCCGCCGCGACCTGTTTGCGTCGCCGAGCCTGCGCTACGCCGACCCGCGGGTCGGTTTGCTGGCTGGCCCAGCCTGGGAGGCGGCACGGCCATCAATCTGCCGCACCCTCGGACTCTCGACCGACGCGCCGGTCGAGGTGGCGCGTTTGACGGAGCGCCTGGACGCCGCCTACCGGGGCACCGCGGCCAACCTGCCCAAGAACGCGGCCGTGCATGTGGATGGCGCCGAGTTGGTCCTGTCCGCCCTCGACAAGCTGGAGGAGCCGCCCAGCCTGGTCGCGCTCAAGGCCGCCGCCGCCGCGCGCCTGCCGCGAGTGGATTTGCCCGAGCTGCTGCTTGAGATGCACACTCGAACTGGCTTTGCCGACGGGTTCACCCACGCCAGCGAGGGTGGCGCGCGGGCTGACGGCGTCGCCACCAGCATCTGCGCCGTGCTGCTGGCCGAAGCGTGCAACACGGGGTTCGAACTTCTGATCCGGCGGGACAATCCGGCACTGCGCCGGTCGCGGCTAAGTTGGGTGCGGCAGAACTACATGCGGGCCGAAACCCTGACCCGGTCAAACGCCATCCTGGTCGCAGCCCAGAACCGGATCCCGCTCGCCCACGCCTGGGGCGGCGGCGACGTAGCCTCCGCCGACGGGCTGCGCTTCGTGGTGCCGGTCCGCACGGTCCATTCGGGGCCGAACCCGCGCTACTACGGCCAGGAGCGCGGGGTGACATTCTACAACCTGGTCTCCGACCAGTTCACCGGGCTCAACGGCATTACTGTGCCCGGCACCCTGCGCGACAGCCTCACCCTGCTCTCCGTGGTGCTGGAGCAGCAGACGGAGCTGCAGCCGACCGAAATCATGTCGGACACCGGCGCCTACACCGACACAATCTTCGGGATCTTCCATCTCCTGGGTTACCAGTTCAGCCCACTTGGCCGACATCGGCGGCACCCGGTTCTGGCGTGTGGACGGCAAGGCCGATTACGGCGCCCTGGACGAGTTGGCCGCCCAACGCATCAACACCACGCTCATCGTCCAGCATTGGGAAGACCTGCTGCGCCTGGCCGGGTCGCTCAAACTGGGCACCGTGCAGGCCGCTGGACTGGTCCGTACGCTGCAAACAAAGGACCGCCCGACCAAGCTCGCTCGCGCGCTTGAAGAACTCGGCCGGCTGATAAAGACCCTCTACCTGCTCAGGTTCATCGACGACGAGGCCTACCGCCGCCGCATCCTGGTGCAGCTCAACCGCGGCGAGGGCCGCCACCAACTCGCCCGCATCGTGTTCCACGGCAGGCACGGCGAGCTGCGACAGCGCTACCGCGAAGGACAGGAAGACCAGCTCGGGGCGCTCGGCCTGGTGGTGAACGTCATCGTGCTCTGGAACACGATCTACATGGACGCGGCGTTGAACCAGCTCCGCGCCGAAGGCTTCGACGTGCGCGACGAGGAGGTTGCCAGGCTCTCGCCGCTCGGCTTCGACCACATCAACATGCTGGGCCGCTAAGCCTTCATCCTGCCCGACCAGATCGCCCGTGGCGAACTCCGGCCATTGCGCAACCCTCAAAATGCCGACGACGAGGGCTGAAATGCAGTTTCGGTTCCTTTGCTACCGGACCCCCAATTTCGACATCGCCGCAGTTCAGGCTCAGGCCAGGAGCTTCGCAGGATAGGAACCCTAGCGGTGAGCCCGTCCATAGCCTGAGGTCGGTCAATTCGAGTGGCAAAACAGGTTGCCTTGTAGAGTGACCCCCGCGGGGTGGACAGGTTGGGCCGCTAGGTTTGACCATGCTGGCTGGGCCATGAGGCGGGACCATGGCACGACATCGCACTTACCCAATCGTCAAGCGGCAGATTATGCAGGAGTTCTTGTCCGGTGAGGTCAGCTTGCACGAGGCTGGCCAGCCGCAACATCGCCATCGTGGCCGACCGCTTGCCGCGATCGGCCTGGCGGCAGACTGCGTTCTGGGTTATCGAAGTTGGACACGGTCACCCCGACTAGCCGAATGCCTTGCCGCGGCGGGAACAGCGAGCGAGCCAGATCGAGGCTCGCTCGCCGCAGCAGGTCCTGGCGTGCCAATGCCGATCCGAAACTTCGACTTCGCGTGATCTGGTGGAAGTCGGCGAACTTGACCTTCACGGTCACGGTCCGCCCGAACATGTTGGCCTTCTCGCACCAGGCCCAAACATCGTCGGCCATCGCTTGCACGCCCGCCTCGATTTCGCTGGTGACTGTCGAGTCGCGCCCGAACGTCGTCTCCGAGCCGGACGATTTGCGCGGGCGGTCAGCAAGCACAGGCCGCTCGTCCTCACCGAGCGCGATCGCCCAGTACCAGGACGCCGAGTTGCCGAAGTGAAGCTGCAGGAACGAGAGCGACTTGTCAGCCAGGTCGGCTCCGGTCTCGATACTGAGCGCCTGCATCTTGCGCGCCGTGACGGGGCCGACACCGTGGAATCTCCCGATGGGAAGCATTGCCACAAACGCCGCCCCCTGCCCGGGCGGGATCGCGAATTGGCCGTCCGGCTTACGATGACCTGAGGCCAGCTTGGCCAGGAACTTGTTGTAGGACACGCCGGCTGACGCGGTCAAGCGGGTTTCCTCCCGAATGTGCGCGCGAATTTCCTTCGCGGTGGCCCAGGCGGTCGACAATCCGCGCAGATTGGTCGTGATATCGAGATACGCCTCGTCGAGTGCGAGCGGTTCGACCAAGGTCGTGTAGTCGCCGAGGATCGCGTGGATCTTACGGGAGACCGCACGGTAGACCTCGAAGCGGGGCGGCACGAACACCAAGTCGGGGCATTTGCGGATGGCGATGATCGCCGGCATGGCGGAACGCACGCCGAACGCTCGAGCCTCATAGCTCGCGGCGGCGACCACGCCGCGCTTGGCCGGGTAGCCCACCGCCACCGGCCGATCCCGTAGCGCCGGATCTTCACGTTGCTCGACCGACGCATAGAACGCATCCATGTCGACGTGGATGATCTTGCGGAATGGCGAATCCGGCATTCCAGAGAAGTAGCAAGTCCGGAACACTCGGGGAACTGGGCGACATGCGCCCGCAGCCGTCCCTAACCCACATTCGAGTTAGTCGGCCGGATGCGGGTTTACGCGGGCGTGTGGTCGGGCTCGGAAATGTGGGTCGGTCAGTTCGGGCCACCGCGCCGGGCCCGCCCGCGACGACGGCGCGCTGCACGAGGCCATCCAGTGACCCAGAACCTGGCGTTTACGGCCGAAGTCCATCACCCCTGAGCGGGCGAGTAGAGTCGGAGCCCAGCCCGGGATTGAGTGCCGCGACCGCCATTCCGGAACATTGCGTCAGTGAGCGCCTGCTGCTGGCGCAATTCCGCAGCCAGGGGCTCGTGCACCGGCCGGCGGCCGTGGAGCGGCTGCATCTCCAACAAGCCGTTCAGACACATGCGGCCGTTGCTCCAGCCAGGGTGGGACAGCACGGGATACAGGCAGACGCCTTCGACCGGAACATCGGCGCCAAGGGCGTCGCGCACCTCTTTGGCTACGGTGCGGAGCCAGCTGGCCCTCCCCTCGCCCTCTATGCTGGTTTTGGCCAGAAACAGCGGACGGTTATAGCGCGCGTGCAACGTCGCGAGCAGCTCGCTGAGCGGCTTTCGCCTCTGATCGTCGGGCGCCAGCGCGCGGCCGCGGTGGACCCACTGATTGTTCCAGTAGTAATTCGCACCGAGCACATCGAGCATCTCCGGACCGCCGCCCAGCTCCGGCGCTCTGCGCCCGGTCAGCATGTCCCACACCTCGAACTGCGCCCGTGTCTCGGACGCAGCCCGGCGTGGATTCTGAGCGCGGCCAGGCACGACGTGGATGACGGGATCGATGGCAAACACTCGGGTGTCGGCGACGGCGCCGCGCATCTCATGGATGGCTGCAATGGTCGTGCGCACGAGTTGGCGCTTAAGCTCAGACCCGCGACCGCGCGTGCCGGGATTCATGCGCCCCACCTCCCCGCCGGCCCAGGCGAGATAAGAGATCTCGTTGATGGGACAGACCAGGGGTGCACAGCCCGTCTCTTCGAGGTGGAACCGGGCGAGGCGGCGGCATAGCGGGCGAAGTGCTCGACGAAGGGCCCGGAGAAGATGTCCAGGTGGTCGGGCCACCCGTAATGGCAGAGGTCCCACACGACCTGGATGCCGGCCGTCTCGGCCGCACGCAACATCGGCAGCACCGGCGACCAGTCGTAATAGCCCGGGACCGCCTCCACCCGGTGCCAACGCACCCCGTCGCGTGCGGCGCGAATGCCGTGCTCGCTGAGCTGCCGGTAGTCCTCGAGGGCGAGAAGATCATGTCGCGTGGCGGCGATCAGGTCGAGCCGACGACCATCGCGGCGACGGTGCGACGAGCACTCGAAGCCGCCGAGGAAGAAGCTACGGAACAGGGCGGGGCGAGTCGTCCGCGTGCCGCAATGTGGCTGGCCAGCGAACGCCTGCAGGTTGGCCGCGCCGCCTCCGGCTGAGGCCGACTCGCAAACGGGTTCCAAGGTCATCCGGTATCTAGCGCGTGGCCGGTCCTGCCGATCAGGTTCAGGGATGGGCCCTATATTCAGGTACAACGACCCTGTGGCGCGGTTGCCCGTCCCTGCCTGTCCGCTGCGATGACGTTGCGATGAAGCGGGAAGATCCGTCCGGCTGGATGTTCACACAATCGGATCCGTCGCGTATCAGGGTTGCGGACATCGAACGGAGTCGCGCCCGATGGCTCAGACAGCAAAACTCGCAACCGAACCCTGCCGTTGCACAGCCGTCCCGATCGTAATCTTCGATTGGCCCGTGACGAGCAGAGTGCCGCGCACGGAGGACCGGACCAGGCCATGGCCAAGCTCCTGATCGCGGCCCGTGTGGAAGGCGCAAACTCGCCCTGGCTGTTCTGAGCGACGGCAATGAGCCAAGCCACCGAGCTCTCCCGCGTGAAGGTCCGCATCCGGGCGCTCGCCGAGAAGACCACTTCAAACGGCTGCACGGAGGCCGAGGCGTTGTCCGCCGCCGAGATGGTTGGCCGCCTGCTCGAGCGCTACGCCCTGACCATGGAGCAGGTGGACCTGCGCGAGACGCCCTGCGTCGAGATGCAGGTGCTGGCAGGTGGCCAGCGCCGGCGCCCGATCGGCGGCTGTGTGGTCGCCATCGCCCGGTTCTGCGACTGCAAGGTCTGGCTTACGCGCAGCGAGTTCGGCGTCGCCTACATCTTCTTCGGGCTCGAGACCGACGCCATGCTCGCCCGCTACCTGTTCGAGGTCATCGCCTCCGCGATTCGAACCGAGGTGGTCGCCTTCAAGCAGCGCAATCCGCGGCTACGCGACGTCCGGCTGCGGCGGGCGTCGGACAGCTTCCAGCATGGCATGGTGGCCCGGGTCGCCGCCCGCCTCTCAGCAATGCTTGCCGAACGGGAGGCCACAGTGGCGGCCCAACGTTCGACCGGCACGGCCTTAATTTTGGCCAAGCACCAGGTCGTCGAAACTGCGTTCCAGGCCACCCAGACTCGGCTGGTATCGGCCCGGAGCCTCGCCCGCCGGGTGATCCGAACGGCGTACCACGATGGCCTGCAGGCCGGCGAGCGCGTCAACCTGAACCGGCAACTGACCGGCGATGGCCAGGTTCTGATCCCGTGAGGCCCGACCGCGACCGACAACGGGCGCGGGTCTATGCCTGGGAAGACCGGGGCGTCGCGCCACGCGACACGAGCACCCTCCCCTACACGGCGGCCAAGGGCATGGTCGGCGCGATCTGGGCCGATCTGGGACTTCGGTTTCCGCCGGAGGTGGACAGGCTACCGCGGCAGGCCCGCCGGTTGCGGGCCGATGCATCACGGCTCCTCCTCCGGCTGCCGCAGACGATGCCGTCCTGGTTGCTGCTGCATGAGATGGCCCACGCGTTGAGCAGCACACAGGACGGCGAGTCCGACGGCCACGGCCCG
>JAABUK010007754.1_pt1 | contig 15357 bp, 23 predicted proteins | sample 5559141 | NCBI WGS metagenome assembly JAABUK01 (sample SAMN10711869, study PRJNA513367) | rock metagenome | isolation source: Antarctica rocks | place: Antarctica: Victoria Land, Pudding Butte nord | collected 2016-01-03
CTATGAGGTCAGCTAAGCTTGCATGTTAGATCTGAGCTGACAGCTACCGGTCAGCTTGACTTGCATGTTAGATCTGGGCTGATAACTGCCGTTTACCAGAGACAAAACACAGGCCTAGGTCCATGGCGTGAAAGGCATGAATGTGATGTGAATGTGTGTCTGAACACAAGACTCACCTTGCATGCAAGCTGACAACATCCACAAGAATGTCTCCATGCAGCAATTGCTGTGCAGCGCTGCTGGATGCCTGAGCATCAGTCACCCCTGACTCAGCTTCCTCTGCAGCTGCTTGCTGCAGCATGGATGAGTCATCCCCCAGATCTGGCATATCCTCCAGCTGTGCCACGTCAGCAAATGCGCTGAAGTGATCCGGGAAGCTCTGCTTATAGCTCAGCTCATCCACTTCCTCCTCGCTCGCGATTTTGCGAGTCTTGGTTTTGAACATTTCGGCCTCCTCAGCAGCCCGTTGCTCTTCAGCAGATTTGACATCCTCCCAAGCTGTCAAAAGGCGCCTGAACAGCTGCTCACTTTGGGTTGCAGCATCACCGGTAGGACCCTCAACTAGGGCTGAACGCACCGCAGCGTGCAGCGCAGCACGCAAAGCGTGCAGCCTGGCGCCATATGCTGCCACGTCACCAGCCCTGTCAGACTTGTGTTGGCCTGAGTTGCCTCTTCTTGCTAGTGCAGAAAGCAGCTGCTCAGCAGGTTCTGAGCCACACACAGTGCCTGCAGGAACAAGATCAAAACATCAGGACATGCAAAACCTAGAGCCGACAGGCAACTGCTCAGGTATGCAAGTGGACAAAAGTCACAAGGACAGTCTCAGGTCTTTGTGACATGGTGCGTGTGACACGAACAGGTCAACCCAGGCTCTGCTGCAGCCTAGCTTTGCAAATTTGCATAGTACATATCCTATGCCCTGTTCAGGGCAAAGCGTGGTGTTCACAGCAACACAGCAACACAGCATACCATTGCCACAGCATGTGCAACCAAGCAACTTTTGCACACTGCACATGCCCGCGAGTACCTAGCTCATCATGAGCTGGAAAGCCTACTAATTGTTGTCAATATTGTTATTGCATGGCATGATGAAGAAGGTCCTCCTCACCTTGACCAAGGCTGCTGGGGAACGCCATGCAGTCTGCCAGAGTACTGTTTGCAAGCTCCTGATCTGCTTTCTTGGCAGCAGCATGTACCATAAGAGACAAGCCGCAGCGCACTTCATACACTGCCAGACCCACCGGCTGGAGCACATCTCGGTACAAGGGATGCTGCTGCAGTAAGGCATCAGACCACGAGGCGGCATTCTGCTGCCACACTTCTGCTTCTTGCGCTGCTGATGCGTCGCCATGCTGCAGCCATTCACATCCCTCAGTCAGCCATGCAAGATTTTGAGACCTTGGTTCTTTCAGGAAGAAAGTTGCAGGCCATGCTGTATGGAAAGCTAGCAAGGTCATGTGTGCACAATCACACCCTGTTCAGCTTGTGTGCATTCAAGCTAAATAGGGTGTGCTTGTGCACACATGACCTTGCTGGCTCTGCCATTGACATGGCACAGCTGCTATGGAGCTGAAGAGGATCAAGTTGGCGTGAGGGTTGAAGGGCAGGGGGGGGGGGGCTCGGGGCAACAAGGCCTGTGGGGATTGGCTCATACACTGATTCCATTCAGACTGTGTTGTGAGCTTTTCATCACAGAACACCACTGTACAAGCCACGGTCATTCCTGCCAGACAGTAACAGAGCAGCTTACTGTGAGTCTGGTCAGAAGGCTTGTCATGCGCTCCACGCTTCCCAGACCCACCAAGAATCGCTGTACATTCTGCCACAGGGGGGCATACTGAGGGGGGTCAGGCCGGGGTACCGCCTTGGCTTCCATGTCAGCTGCCTTCTGCCTCAGCTCAGCTGCTGTAGAGCGCAGGGCTGCGAGATGCGAGGACTGAGTAGGAGCTCCTGGCAGACGCTGCAGTTGCTGCCGAACCTACAGGCCCCAGGCAAAACACTGTCAAGCCATGCATCCTATAGTGTGTGAGAAGCCACACACCCTATAGTGGATGAAAAGCCACACAACCTGTGGTGTGTGAGAAGCCATACATGCCATAGTGTTTGTGCAGAGCACAATCTACTCACAAGCTTTACTGACAGGATGTTGTTCTTGTGATAGCAAAGGCTCTGTCAGGGACAAAGTGTAGAAGAAGTACAACAGCAGGGGCTGGTCTGGTGAAAATGCTGGCAGAAGCCTCTGTGAGTGACACACAGCAGGTGTGCAGGACCCCTGACAGATGCAATGCATTCTGTTTCTGAGCAGTACACTGTCATTGGTCCAGTAACTTTGTCGTTGAAGATATTCAGGCAGCACACAAGAGCAATGCATTGCTGATCATATGCTGTTGAGCATCAGCATGCTTGAAGAATGCCACAAGGAACATGCAATGTCCACAGTTGCATGCTTTTGCTTTCGATCACCATGTGTTCACACAACCAAACAGCTTGACGTGCAACCTACCTCTGTCTCTGGCAGAACGTCTTCGGTCAGCCTACGCTCAATATGAACTTTCTTGAGGGCATACTTGCCCACAGGATCAGTCCCCACAGGTGGTGCGGCCAGATGCAACCTCAGCATGCCCAGCATGACCCACGCACTGCCTCGTGTTTGAATTTCCTTGTCTTCTGCGGTCTGTCCAGCGCTTGCATGCTGGAGTGAGGTGGCTGGATCTGATGCTGTGTCAGCCGCTTGAGGTTGATCATGCCCGGCTGACATAATGGCATCAAGGCATGGCAGCAGCAGTGGCTGTAGCACTTGCTTCAGGGTGCTGTGAGAAGAAGAATGGAGCAGCTGGATGAGCTCTGTAGTCAGGTCAGCAGGCCTGCAGCACATCAGTGTATCTGACTCAGACGCCGCAGATTGTCATAGGAAGGATGCATAGACAGAGCTTGAAATGTGCTGCCTTGCCTGTGCATCACAACAGGAAAGTCTAATGCATGCAGCAGGCAGCTAAGCAAAGTATGTTGCAAAGCATGGCAACCGCATGGAATCTCGAGCAGAAACTGTAATTATGCCCCATCCCTGGTGAGGTCTGAACTAGCCCCGAGGGAATGTACCTGTCATTGGCTTTGCCAGCAGAGGGAAGTAGCAGTAGCTGCTTTACAACAGCAGCAATTCTGTGCTGCATGACTTGGTCTGGGATGGAGGGCAGATGCGCCAAGATGGCCTGTGCCAGCAAGCCAGCGAGGCTGCGCCATTCTGCCCTTGCTGAGTTGCCCTCTGCTCCTGCCTCAGATGCTTGCTGCACACTTGACCTGAAGAGCCAATTGCATGCACAGGTTATCAGTCATGCTTCAGCAGAGAACAGGATTCTTCAGTGGCACACAAACATGCGGTCTTCTTTGCAGTGATACCATGAACTGTGGCTTGCCTCAGAGTCTTAGCCTGACTAGCAGCTCAACAATTTAAATGGCAAGCTAGACGGCAGGCAAGTCAAAACCATCTTTTGGTGCATGCACTGCAAAGTTCTGACGGCGAGTGTGTGTATCTGCCAGTCTCATCTCACAGGACTAACAACAAAGGGTGCAACATACAACATGCATGGCCAAAGTTTCACACAGCCAGAGTCTCAATCATGGCCCGTGTGTAACGACAACGAGCAACAGACACATACGAGGCGTACCTTGCCATGTGACGTACAAGCATCTGCAGCTGCAGTGCCTTAGCTTGATGGTGCAAGATGGGCGTAGCTGATGCAAAAACCACATCTGCTGCCAGCCTGCTTCTGGTGGCCCCTTGCAACAGCAGGGGACCATTTGCTGGCACTGTATGGGCAAGCCTGTTGTGCCAAAGTGCCTGATGCCAGCTATACCAGGCCTCATGAACCAGGCTTGCAGCTTGCCTGGACAGCTCATGGACATCCTGAAAGCACATTAAGAGTTTGTGAATGTGAAGCAAAGCTGGTGCTTAGTGTGCCATGCACAATATAGCACAATTTTGCATTGCGATCAGCTTCTACTCCCCACAACAGACATGGTTCACAGCGTTGCTTCATATTGTCTCATAATGCTGAAGTTGTATGAGCCAAAGCTGGCAATACTGTGATGCAGCATGTCAAGATCACTGCATGACATCAGTTTTGCTCTAAGAAACCCCAGCCAAAGTACACAGACAGAATGAAAAGAAAAGTTTATGCTTTTCAGCGATCATAACGGGAGCCTCCTAAGGCGGCAGCCTGGAGCAAAGTACACAGACAAGGGTGTTTTCTGGCTTACCTCATGTTGTGCCTCAAGAAGCCAAAGCAGCAGCTGATGAGGCACGCTGTGCAGCACTCCCTGTGCACCTGACCGCACAGCAGCCTGGACAGACGCTCTCAGCTCTCCAACAAGTGCCGCGGGTGGTCTGACAGCAGTCAGTGCGTCTGTGCTTGTCAGGGACACCAGCCACGCGGTCAGTTGTGCCATGAGAGTTATGCCATTCTGCAGGCTCTCTACCTCCTGCATGCACAAAGTAAACTGTGAACTCACTGGAGCCTTGGAGTATCATGCCATTTGATGCAACTGACAATGTACTTTAATGCAGCAGTAGCAGTACGATGGCTGGCAAGAAGGTCTGCATAGAACTGTTCACACAACACAGAGGCAGGAGGATACAGCACGTGAGGAATTATGTATCAGTGTGAAGTGGCGAAAACAACAATGCCTTCTGGCTATGATTGACAACACCACTTGAAATGTTCTGACAGCCCACATGCAAGACACATTTTGGCCCTCATTGCTGCCCACGTACCTGGAATGGAAGAAGCTGCAGCTGAAGCTGCTGAAATGCCTGGTGAGTCATAAGGACTGCAGGCAGCAGTTCTGGCAGCTGCCCCATGGCAGGATTAGTACCCAAGCCACGGCAGCCAGGAAGGGTCACACTGTTGCTGGTCTCCTCACTCCCACCACCTCTCTCAGCTGCCTGCAGAATTGTACAGCATGTGCTCATTGTTTGTCTTGCATTTTGCTGTACAGACTGACAGACAAGCTTCTGCACATTTATAATGCAACGATGATGAAAGACCTGCGACCAAAATCCGTCGCGACATTTCACAGCAGCGATGTTCTTGCTGGCTGATCTGATGTGCAAGTCTGCTAACAATGCCCTTCCGGGTCTGATACACAACCCAGCCATCAAGCCATGAAGCATTACTGTAGCTTCATTTTCGTCACCATGCATGTAGCTGTTTCAGTACACACAGGCAGAAAGTGCATTGCACATCTTAATGTCATGGTGTATGTGCATCACCTGTTCCACCACCTTGCTGACGCTGCCCTCCACCAAAGCCAAAACGCCCTCAGCTTGCTCCTCCTGGCCCTTCAGTTGCCTCCTGTGCTGCTCAGCTCTGTCTGGATGTGTGTCCGATCCCTTGCTGTTTGCTTTGCCTGCTGCCAGAGTGAAGAAGCATGCACCTTGCAGCAGCGTCTGCCGTAGCTGAATGTCTGTGGACAGGGTTGCAACCAGGGCAGGCCCCAAACTGCCCTGTAAATGATTCTGGTCCAGGGTCAACACCAGCTGCTGGAGTTTCAGGGCTGAGGGCCGGTCCAGCTGGAAGCCCTTCCCAGTACCAGGCCTATATAAAAGGTAACAGATACATCACTCAAGACAGGTGTGCAGTTCAAGATCTCACGCCTTCGGGAACATGCAGTATAAATTTCAAGCCTCAAGAACAAAGTCAAGATGGTTGAATGGCTTGTAGCTCCCTGATGAGACGCATGAAGGAACTGTTTGTCTTTGCAGGGTCATCAGCACTGACTGCAGGACAGACTGTCAAAAATACATCCGGGCGTGTTGTACATCAAAATAGACAGCACGCTACTCAAATCCAGCCTGGAATGCGCCACCATGCTCATGCTGTGCAGCCATTACATTTATGCAGACACTACCAAGATCAAATGCAAAGCATGAGCAAGTGATGCATTCAGAGACAGGGCAGACAGGTGTAACAAGCCATCACACAGGTGGTTTGACAGCCGTAGGCAATCTGAACAGATGCTCACCTTGTCAGGTCCAGCAGCTGAAACAGATCAGCCTGCATCGCACACAGGCGCAGACTGGCAGGCTGTGCTGGGTGGCCAGCATAGCGCCACATCAGCGGTTTAGGCGGCAAACCAGCAGCCAGACCCAGATGCTGATTCATCTGCTGTGCGATCTGCTGCAGGTGGACCACCTCTGGCCATTGCAACAGCTCTGCATTTGTAGCTGTCAGCTTGCTGATTGTCTGGGTAAGACGCATCCATGTGAAGGTGATAGGTTCCACGGCAAAACCCTGGCAGATTGGATCTGCCTCAGGTGTGAGGCTGCCATGTGTGTAAGCCCACAAGGTGCCACGCCACTGTTGTAAAGCAGCAACCTGCATGGGGAGCGAGGGACACCATTCAACATTTGTGTAGCCTGTCATTCCAAACCTCAGCGATGTGGTGACCATGAGTGCACCATGAGAACGCAACACAGTCAGCACATTGTTGCTGTGTGATTGAGTGCATCAGACTTGTAGATTGTCAATTGAGGGTGAGGGTCTCCTCTTGATGGGGGGTAGGGGTCCCATATGATGCATGCATGGCCACAAGACATGTTTGCTTGGGCACAAAGGCCAGAGAATGGGTTCTCTGGCCATATGGTTGCAACAGTGATAGGTACTAGAGTGCACACTGCCTTCCAGACAATTGGTTTGTCATGACTGCGTAACACATGTCACGTAACTGCAGAATGCCAGTGGTAGGCAAACATAAAGGCCAACATACAGTGAAAGGCATACAATAGGCCACAGGCCAAGGTGTAAAGGCAAAGGGCCGACCACAACAAACCTGGTTGTGCAGCTCTGTGGTCCAGACCAATGCGGAAGAGGACTGCAGGCATGCTTTCTCAACAGCAGCAATTGCCACCATGCACAGGTACAACCAGTCCACTGCTGGGTGGACAGGGTTCATCCTAGCCTTCATCTGCACCATCACAACAAAGGATTTACCACTGGCTGTTCCACATGTGTGCACACAACCATACCATCACATGGCAACTTTGCAGCACTCCAGCTTACATTCTGACTGTGTTCATACATACTGACCTGCTGCAGCAATGCAGGCGGGATGATCACACATGTCGAGATCTGACCAGTTTGTTCTACAAAGCCCGCATGCAGCTGCAAAGGTAGCACAGCCTGTGTGTACACTGATGGGCAAAGATCCTCCTGAACATGTTTTGAACAGCCCACCGCAAGGCTTCACCTGGGGATGAGTGTGTCTCCAGTGGCTTTCCTGTAGAATGCTGCGAGGGGACGCCTGTGAGCCTGATGAAGGGGCAGCCAGCACAGCAGCTGTCACTGCAGCGTGAGCACAGCACACCCATACCAGCCGCAGCTTTTCTGACAGCACCTCAGGCTCTTCTGAGATTGCGATTGTGATGAGACCTTGCTCTGATGCTGCTTTTGCACCCTGTATCACAGAAAGCAGATGCACGATGAGCATCAAACAGATTATATGCGCTGTATGTTGGTTGTGGATGATGAAGTCATGGACTACAATGAGCCTGAGGCAACCCAGATCAAGGATGTGTGTTTTCGACAGCATGACAGAGCATGTGATGAACACAGCCAAAAATCACAGGTCAATAACTGAATTGATTATCACTCTGTCTGTGACTTGCATGCATGAGTATCATGGACTCGCTACACATTGCAGCAAGCTCTTTCATGTATGCATCAAGCACAGGCAGCACAAAAGACAACACTCGGTCACTTACAGAAGGCATGCAGAGTGGTGGCCAACAGTGCAGAAAGTGACAGCAGATCTTGCATGCCCTACCTGTGAGGCTTGCACAGCTTGCAGGAGCTGCAGTGCCACTGGGTGACCTACCAGCTGCTGCACTGCTTCAGCAACAGACTGAGCTGCTGTCACTACTGTGTTCGACTTGGGGCCCAGAACACTCAATGCCTCCTGCAGGCAATGCAGAAATGGTGTCATTTAGAGCAGTTTGAGTGTAGGCATAGAGTCCCATGCCACGAGCTGATGTGTAAAGCTGTGCATCTAGGTGCTTGTGTTGCCTATGATAAGGCATGCAAACAGCCAGATCCGTTGAAAATCAGGTTCAATGTACACTGATGCGTGTGTAGAAGCGGGTTCGTTGAGATCTCATTGAGATGTTTGCCAAGGGCTGTGAAGAGCAGCAGATTGTGTCAAGAATAGCTACCTTCATCTGGGAAGCAAGAGACTGAGACCACTGCGATCTCAAGTCCCTGTCACTCTCAGAGGCCAGCTCTGCAAAGCACACAGCAGCCTGCCACATCAGCGGTAGCTGTGACCTGACGCCGGCTTCAGCATGATGATGCATGCCCAACTCCTGCCTTGATACCACAGACTGCTCCACCACAGCACCATGCAGCATGTTTGCAGGCAGCAGTGCATGCGCCAATGGCAGCATCTGCTGCTGTAAGGCGCTGCACACTACAGAATGATCTGCTTGGAGGAGGTGAGAAGCCGCCAGCTGTGCTGCATAAGACTCCATCAATGCTGCGTCTCTTGCTAGCGTCGCCATGACAGCGCTGTCTGCAAAGTGTGACGCTGAAACTGGGAAGGGCCATGCACAGGGCTTGACCAGAGACAGCTGCTGTGCTGGAGGTGTCTGGTTGGTGGGGGTGGCGTCAGGGTCTTCTTGGGGCGGTTCAGGAGAGGGGTCAACTTGCATGATGTCAGATGCGTTCACACTGTTGGGAGACAGAAGGGATATGCAGTGATGCTGCAAAGCCTGTTGTGCCGCTTGCTTCAGCTCTGGTGAGTTCTCTGACCTGACATACACCTGCAGAGTGCCACACATGGGAATGCTGAAATACACACACTTGCTTGGGGCGTTGATGCATGACATGACGCTGCTACAATGCAACATATGCGTGAACACACCAAAACGACAAGAGCTTTCTGCATTTCACAACTGCTGAAGCATGCATCTTGCACTTGCACCTATCTGGACTTGAACTTGATGTAAGGTCAGCAGCAGATGGTGAGGAAGGAGTACCTGATCCCAAGCTGTGCTCAGAGCATCACGTAGACCCCAGCCTCTGTCCAGGAGTGTGTGCATCAAGCTAGCCAAGTGGCGTAGCTCATGCACTCCAGGAGGACGCCTGCAGGTCACACATATCGCTCAAGCATACAAGCATCACTCATACAAGCAGCACTCACGCATACAGGCTTTACTAAATACCCAGGCTACACAGATCACTCAGACATACAGGCTTCACTAAATACCCAGGCTACACAGATTACACAGGCTACACAGATTACACCAGTGACATAGGTTACCCAGGTGACATACATCAGCATACAAGCTCACATGAGCACAACATTTACATCTGGAACTCCCGAGCACATCAAGTCAGAGCAACGTGCAGCAATTCACATGCATGCTTCACGTCATAGGACCCATACCTGTGGGCCTTGGTTGCATGCTGCACAAGGTCCAGATGAGCAGCAGCCAGACAGGCAGGGGCTTGCCAGCCAGGCACTCCATCTGCTGACAGTACTGACTCCAGCTCAGCTAGAGCCAAGTCAGCAGCTGCTGCACTAGCTTCTGTGTCAGAAGAAGATGCGCCAGCTTGGGGAAGGGCTTTCTGCAGTGGAGGTGATGAAGTATGCACTGATGAGTGATGGGGGTCTGACAGCATGAACAGCTCAATGCCTCTGTTCCTCATGGCCCTTGACACTTCCCCATTCCTGCAGCATGTGCACAAGCTCTAACATATACTTCCCCATTGCAGAACACATTTCAACTGTCCCCAGTTCATCCATGCTATCCCAAAGGATGTTTCCCTCAAGAAAAGGTGACTTTTCTGTATGCCGAAGAGCTTTGTGATGACAGTCATGAATTTTGAGAGGTGCGCATGACAGCAGCCCACACACCACACATGCATATCATGCCAACTCAGCATTCTCAGCACTCTCCCAGGCTATTGCCTGTTGACTCCCCTGATGAGTCCTAAAGACAAGAAATGTAAACTAACTGATTGATTGGTATGATGTCTCTGGAGAATCATTCTGCTGGCGCTTGGAAAAGCAGGCAGCAGACGAACCAGATTCCCTCAGCATGTCTATGTAGCATTGATTCAAGACCTAGCAGGCAACAAGGATAACCTGGTGGTTTGGATGCCAATGCACTTCTTGCCAACAGAGGGGTCTTTTATTATGATGTTGGTGCAACAAGCCAAGCTGTAAGCCTTGTCACTGGCTTGCTCAGCACTCTAGTTGGTGATGTCACAGACTGTGTACAAAACCTCTGAAGTAATTCTAGAGTACATGCACCTACTTGTAGCATGCAACACACAAAGCATGCTAGTGTACATGGTGCGTGCAAATTGCCAATTACAAAGGTTAGGAAAAACACCATATCATGGAGGTGAGGGAAGGACTCATACACCTGGTGCACGCTGACTTTCATTCTGACCAGCACTTGATATTGGCATGGCATGGCATAGCAACATTCAGATACCACATGCAGTAATGCAGTCATGCAACAGTGTTAAGTAAACTGGATGTGATAGGCAGTTGAGGCAGCACCTGGGGTCAAGGGCCAGGAAGAGTCTGAAGCCGGGGTGGGGTTGGATGACCCTGGGCTGTCCGTTGACTGTGCCACACTCGTTCAGGTACAGTTGACCCCCAGGCTCCAGCATGGGGTTCAGCCGGTCCAGGACTGTGGGGTTGCACAGGTTGGCGCTGTCCAGCAAAACCCATTCGCCTGCTTCAACAGCTCGGGTCAGAGCGCCGTCCACCCATTCAAACCTGCATCAGCAATTCTGCCTTTCACACAGCTACTCTCAGATGTGAGAGTGACATTGCCTGTGTCAGATGCTCATGGCATGTAGCACAGGACAAGTGTGAGGTCCAAGAGCTGAGTACACCGAGTTGGTGAGTTCTGTTGAGCCAACAATGGCAGCAAGGCTAGATTGGGGACGATGAGGTTGTTGGGTTTTGGATGGTCGTGATCAAGGAATGTGTCTGTGAACTCATTCTGATAGCAGCTGGGAGGCAGCAGTCAGACGAACCAGAGTCCATCAGAAGCTGCTGTAGCATTGATTCAAGACCTAGCAGGCCAGAAGCATGACCTGTTGGTTTGGATGGCAATGCAGGGAAGTTGTCCTGTGCAAAAGCAGCATGGCATGTAATTGTTCATGTAGAAGACAGGCAAACACTCCCTGAATGTGTGGACACTGCAAGGCACAATGCTGGAGGGAACTTATGGCAACAGAGTTGCTGCCTGTTTGCAAGTCAGACAGCATGTGGCAAACCATGTGAAGACTGCAAAAGCTCAGCATGCAGTCCCAGTAGCCATCTAGAGTAGCAGACATGCCAACAAACCAATATGCCAAAAAGGTATGACTTGCAGCCTCCACAATGCATGACTGTGCCCCAGTGCTGTAAAGATGACACAAAGGACAACAGTGCATGTTTGAGCTGGAAAACGAGGGTACAACAGTCAAAACGTTTTGGCGGGAAAAGGTTCCCGCCTCCAAAACAAAGAGGAAAATCTCCAAAATGCGTAGAACTTGCAGCCTAGCATTGCCTCACTGGGAGATGGCCTGCCAGGCAGAGCCGGCTCCCAGCGAGATGAAACTAAGATGCAAGCTCCAATCCTGCCCAGGATTTGAACCCAGGACCTGAGTCTGGCCCAATGATCTATTCTTGGTGCAGAACTGGACTTGTGATGTTAACGAAGCTAATTTGCTTTGCTATATACACTTTGACTAAACTTAGGACTTGTGCCTGGAGGCTAACCCTGAGCCAAGGGCTGGATGCAAGATGGACTGTGACAGAAAAAAAACGGTAGCAACCAAATCGCAGGCTTCATTGCTGAGCAGACAGCGCCGCTATGTCCTTTGCAGCAGACTAGCAAGACACAAAACTTGCAACAAGTCAAAGGTGTGCCTAGCCACTTGATGGTCAAGGTAGCACATGTGACCACTGACCTGCCGGCACCTGCCTCAGCCGAGGCCACTGCAGCTTGCAGCCCCTGCAGCTTCTGCTGCAGCTGCTGTGCTTCATGTGCCCATTGCAGATGGGATCGGCAGGCATCAATCGCTGCTTGCACTTGCTGCACCACACTCATCAGCAGCCTCACCTCCTGTTCCAGACCTGCACAGCAAAGCATACTGTGTCTGTCATTTTCCAAGCAGCAAATGTCAAACGTCACTGTTTTGAGCAGCGTATGGTTGCTGCTTACATGCTTTGTACCTGCTTTGAATGCTGCGTATGTGCAGAGGACACCATATATGTTGCATCACTACTCCTAGCTGAGGGCATGTGTCCCAAGTTTGAGACAATACTGTATGGACCATCTGCAAGAACAAAGCAAAACACCAGGATATGCATTGGAGCGGGACCAAGTTGGAACTGGTGCATGCACTGGGTCTGAAGCTACCCCGCACACTATGGGATGTGTGAAGAGATATGAAGCTTGCAGATTTGTAACGCCCCCTCCGTACTACATGCAAAGCATTGAGAGACTAGGACAGGTAAAACTTACTGCAAGGAAAAGAGAGGCAACACAAGAACAAGCCAGAGGTAAGGGAGGGTGGGGAGGAAAGGAAGAAATGCACACTGCATAAGCAGGTTTCCTCTAAGCACCATCTGCTGTCGCAGCAATTGCTTACCAGTATCAGGAGATGCAGATGGGGCTGAATCCTCTGCTGCAAGGGTGGCGTAGGCCGTCCAGGAATCTGCCATGCTTGCCAAAAGAGGCAAGCGCTCAGGCAGAAGAAGAGGCAAGGCAGTGCCTGCTGTCAGCACTTGGTGTGTCGTCCCATCCACCAAGCCTTGCACAGCCTCAGCAAGCTCCTGTACAAGCAGAGGAAGCATCAGCATTGCAATAGACTTGATTGCCCCTGTGCCTTTCTGGCATCAGCTGACATTTGAATCAAGTTCTTGTCGTTGTAGCGCACAACGACAGTGAGCACGCAGCGCTTGAAGGCTACTTTCAGTGCAGGGCTGTTGACAGCTTTGACTGCCTCAGATGTAACCATGCACTGCAAGAATAGACGCCTTGCTTGCTGTTTAAATGCAGAGCATGCACAGCATGGCTTGCTGACCTGGACCTTCCGCTTAGGTTCCAGCTGCTCAAAACCTCCCAAGAGGTCAGCTGTGTCTGTCCCTCCAGTCAGTGCGATCTCTGTCAGCTTGCTACCAGCTAGCTGAGCAGTCGTCCTGGCCAGGCTGGTTTTACCCACCCCTGGGCCCCCCACCAGGATGCACATCCACCCCATAGCTACCCCCTGAAGCACTGACTCCAGCACTGCCTGTTGGCTTGGCAGCAGCTGTAGGCACTGGCCGGGCTCTGTACTAGGGCTTGCCTTTGCTGGTGCGTATGGTGCAGTTGCTAAGCCTGCAAGAACACCAAAGTGTGTGAGAAGCAGGGCAAGTTGACTGAAAACCTGCTGTACGCAATCGCTGGCTCAACACTGGCAGCACAGCAAACACTAAAGCAGATCAGTAAACCTTGAAATCCTTCACGTGTACCACAGCTAGCATGCACAGTGCCTTTGTACATTTGCAGTCAGGTCAAGCAAGGGAGTGTTGCCCATAAGAGGCCAGACTTACCACTCTGACCAGCATGCTGAATGGAGTCTGCATGTGAGAGTGTGCGAGGCAGCGTAGCCCATCCTAGCTTGACGGAAGCAGGACAGATGGTCAACTCAGGGGTGGGTGTGAGGGGCAAGGGGTGGCCCCAACACTCCTGGTACAGCTGCAGCAGATGCTGTCTGTCCTGTGGTGTGCGAAGCCGCTCAAAGAACAGCATCTGGCTGAAATGCTCCACTGCAGCCTCTATTGCAGGAGCTGCACTGTTATCATGCACAGGAACTGCTGCCTCAGCAAGGTCACACCAGCGCAGCAAGTCACGCAGGTTGAACTCCCAAGGTCCGCCTGCTGAAGCAAAGCTGCGCTGTGTGTTTGCGCCCTCATGCAGCGCCTTCAAGAAGGAAACCATGTTCGCCAGGCAGTCAGCAGGTATGCAGGGATGCAAAGATCCTGCATTGGCAGCAAATATAAGCACTTGTTTCCTATGTTATGACAACCAACCCTTGCAAACACACACAAAGGCATGCACGCCTCTCAGGGACAGCGCCCAGCAAACGCGCCCAGAGTTGACTTGTATATAAATACACACAGGCATAACACGCTTGCCAGTAAGTGGATCTGCCTCACATGAGTTACATTGACAAGACTTGTCCTGCATGCACCTGCTCATCATGAGCTGGAAAGGGTTTTAATTAGTATTTCTTATTATTAAGAGTTAGGTTCACACAGCCGGGTGGTGCTCTGACCTGCAATGAAGAGCAGATCCTGTGACAACAGCAGCTGGATGTGGACTCGGCTGAAACGGTTGAGGAAGGACTTGGGTAGCCCCTTGCGGCCACCCCCCTCCTGCAGGGGGTTCTGGGCTGCAAACAGGTGGAATGAGGGGGGGCACTGGAAGGTTTGCCCCAGCTCTGGGATGAAGACCTCAGCTCTGTGGTCCAGCACTGCGTTCAAACCCTCCAGCACGCTTTGCCCTGCCAGGTTCAGCTCGTCCAAAAGAACCCAGTGACCAGCTTTGATGGCCGCCAACAGAGGGCCATCACACCTGCACAGACACCCACCACTTAAGGTGCGTGAAGAAGGAGAGCTGGTTGCACGCTTTGTGCCTGCTGACACTGTTTTGCCATTGCTGTTGCTGCTGCCAACGTTGCTGGAGATCCTTGCCTAGTCACCAGAAGTTCTGAAGGTTTGGAACAATTGGCTTCTGATTTTTAAGGAAGCACAGTTGGCAAGCCATGCCTTTTAGTGCTTGCAAGCCATTGGGACATGGCAGCTTTTGCCAAGAATTCAGACTTCAGAACAAAGACTCTGGGTAGTGCAGCAATGGCATGCATTTGTAGAAAGCAGCAGGCTTGCACTATACTGTATGTCATATCTGTCTGTCACCACACTGTATGTGGTGCATGTGGTCAGTACAATGAGTAACAGGCAGAGGTGCAGCTGAAAGTTGCTGCCGAGCATCACTGTACCGCCAAACATGCAGATTACAGTCAGTATGGACCAGACAGATGTATCAGATTGCTTACCAGGCAAACTGCCCTAGAGCGCCTCCTTCAACAGGCAGGTCAGCTCCCAGCAGATCCATCATGTCCGTCTGCTCACTCAGGTTGATGCGGACTAGCTTTTGCCCTGCAAACACACAGCACACATTTGAGGCAGCACAGCACAGCACAGCACAGCACAGCACAGCACAGCACAGCACAGCACAGCACAGCACAGCACAGCACAGCACAGCACAGCACAGCACAGCACAGCACAGCACAGCACAGCACAGCACAGCAC
>JAABUK010007755.1_pt1 | contig 15356 bp, 17 predicted proteins | sample 5559141 | NCBI WGS metagenome assembly JAABUK01 (sample SAMN10711869, study PRJNA513367) | rock metagenome | isolation source: Antarctica rocks | place: Antarctica: Victoria Land, Pudding Butte nord | collected 2016-01-03
GGAAGGCCGCGCACGCCGAGCGCACGCCAGCCACAAGGGTGTCTAGAAGCTCCATCCAGGACGTGGACCACACCGCCAGAGACAACGAAACCCACAACCGTCAGCAGCCACTTAGAATCGCTGCCCCCGCAGGCCTTCCGTTGACGACCGCGCACGCCAGCCCTGGTCGCTCGGCTATGCCGCGATCAGGGCGATCACGGCCGCGGCTCCGGCCGTCGCCGCCGCCTTCGCGGCATCCGCCAGCAGATCGTTGAGCGCGCGAGTGAGCACATCTTGGCCCGTCAGCTTGGCCAGGAGCCGCCCGCTTTGCACGATGTCGTCCCACTTGGCGGTAATCTCCGGGTTCTGCCCGGTGGTGGAGAAGTCGCTGTTGCGCTGCGGAGTGCCGAAAGGCAGGCCCGCGCCGGTGCCCTCGACGTGGCCGGAATGCGTGAAGGTAAAAGCGTCGCCCCGCGCCGTCGCCACGACAACTTCGTAGGCATAGGTGATGTTGGCGAAGCCACTGTCGTGCGCGTGGGTCGAAAAGGTGAACATGCCGTTGCGCTGCATGACGACGTGGACGGTGCCGCCCAGCGGTAGGTCGCTGGTGACAGCGCCGGACTCGAAGGTCACGGTGTCGCCCGACACCTCGTGCTCCGCGGCGCCGCCGCCGCCGGTCCAGGTGATCACCCCTCCCTGGAAGCGCTGGGTCCGGCCACCGCCCGCCTGATCATGCTCGGCCTCGATCGGGTATTGCAGCTGGCTGCGCTCCCAGCCCAGGGAAGCCCACTTGGCGCGTATGTCGCCGTAAACCTCATGGGGGCCGCTGGCTGGCGACCAGTAGATCGAGGCTTCCGGGATGCCCGGAAGCTGAACCGCTCGGAACTGGTTGAAGCGGCCGACTTGGTCGGGACAGGGAGACTCATCGGTGATGGGATACCCGAAACGCTCGCGGTCGATGGAGGTCCACCGGGCCAGGATGGCCCCGTGGACTTCCTGCGCGCCGGTAGAAGGGTGCCACGAGATCACGCCACCCGCGAACGTTTGGGCGCGTCCTTCGCCGTCGAAGGTCGGGGCTTCGTCGGAGAATGGTGCTCCGAGGAAGCCACCGACACCTCCAAGTGACAGCCATTTCTGCTCGATAGCGCCGAAGACCGTTAGGGATCCGAACGTGGTTGGCATAACAAATCTCCTTGCACTTTTACAAAACGTCTGAATCGATTCTTTGAGTGACGGTTAGGACTTACGCCTTGGGATTATTAAAACCTGACGCGCTACGCTGCGATCTGGACCACCTGATGGAACACTCCTCTATTTGTTAAGGCGGGGGATGGATGCCGGGTCCCAACCAGTTTCAGTGCAGAGCCGGTCATCGCGCCGGGATTGCAGCCGTCCTTGGCAAATGCGTGCTTATGCTTAAGATCAGGCGCGGCGTTTCTCCTGGCCTTCCGGCTCGCATCGTACCTCGTGCAACACGTAGGCCGGATGCGTCCTAAGCCATGCGGCGGCTATCTGCTGGGCGGCAACCGCACATGCCATGGGCATCGCGAATGGCTCGAAGTCCCGTCGTTCCGTGCATCCGCCGCCACCGGTCAAGCAGAAGGTGATTGTCAGCCAGATCATAACAGCCTCCATCATACTTCCGACCTCTGGATGCCTGATTCGTTTGAACCGTGGATGGGCTGCTGCTGTCCGATGACAGCCAATCAGGAGCAGGCAACTCGCGTTTTACTCAGGAGGCTCGCCAAGCTCGTTGTCCAGGATTGGTGCAGACGGCACACAGCGGCGCCTCCCCCGTTTGGAGGAGATGCCGCACACCAAATATCACGATATCGTTACCGTTACGATACCGACGCGCTCGTAAGGTCGTTCCGGAAATGCTGCACCACGGAAAGGAGCCAGCCAAATGCCCTCTCGCCGCATCGCCCTTGAGCCTTTGCTGGAGCAAATCCATGACGCCGCGCTTGGCACCCGGTCCTGGGAAGCAATGCTTGACTCCATGACGAAGCTGCTGCGGGTGAATAGCGCCGTCATCACCGTGGAGTGGAGGCGCGGCGGCGGCTGGGGCTTCTCAACCGGGGGCGACGCCCGAACCCATGCCGACTACTTCCAGCACTATGCCGGCGTCCATCCGCTCGCCTCGCGCGCCGCCGATGTGCCCGCCGGTTCGGTCGTGACGGATCGAATGCTGATGCCGAGAGCCGAGTACGAGCACACGGAATTCTACGCGGACTGGGCGCGTCCGAGCCGCTTTGACGAGATGCTGCACGTGCGCCTCGAAAGCAGCGGAGAGGCCATGGTCGGGATGGGCATCACGCGCGCCAGCAGCGCCGGCGAGTTCGATGCAGGCGATGTCGCGCTCGTGCGCCGCCTTGCTCCGTATGTCCGGCGCGCCATCGCAACCTATCAGCGGCTGACGGAAGCAATAGCCTCGCGGCAGGCCATGGCGGAGGCGCTCGACCGCATGCGGCAGGGCGTCTTCGGCCTGGACATGGCGGGCCGGATCGTCTTTGCGAACCGGACCGCCCAGTCGCTGCTGGCGGCAGGCGATGCGCTGCGGGCCGATGGCAGCCTGCTCGCCGCCAACCAGCCCGACCGGACTGCCGCCTTGCAGCGCATGGTCAGGTCGGCGGCCCTTGGCGAGGCGCCCGGGGCGCTGCCGCTGCCGCGCCCGGACGGGAAGCTGCCGCTGGTGCTGGAGGCCGTGCCGATGGGCCGTTCGGCCGAGCAGCTCGACCTGCGCCCCCCGCCGGCGGTGCTCCTGCTTGTCGAGGACCCGGAGAACGGCCGCACCCCGGCGGCGGCATCGCTGCGCGAACGCTACGGTCTGACAGCGACGGAGGCGGCCGTGGCGATCCAAGCCGCGCGCGGCAAAGGGTTGGGCGCCGCCGCGCGGACGCTCGGCATCGCCCCGAGCACGGCCCGGTCGCACCTCAAACAGGTGTTCGACAAGACGGACACGCACCGGCAGGCCGAACTGGCCTGGCTGCTGGCGCGGCTCTCGGGATAGAGGAGCCTGCTTCCCCGCATGTCAGTGAGGTCGGGTCTGTCGGTGCGTGGCTATCCCCGCTGCATTGGCCGCCAACTCGTACAGGCCTTGCATCAGCGCTTCTTTTCGGCGTGACGAAACTGGAGTGTTGTGATCTACCCGTAACATTTTACCGAACGTCGGATAGACCAAACGGAACAGGTGTTGCCGCCTGGAGCTGACGGCGATGACTGCTCATGCTGAACCGTAGCAACACCAAATGGATGGTTTGCTGCTCTGACTGCATGGCCGGTGGGAGGTGGAGAGCGGACGACAGAAAGGCAGTAGGCTGCGCAGCATGGACCTGCCCGACTTACCTCCCGACTTCACGTTTCCTCGGCTGCCTGGGACGACCGAGGCGGTCGCGTTCGCCTTTGAGGTCAAGCGTGCCGCCATGGGTCCCCATATCGTCCGCCGCTGGCCCTGGGATGAGGCTTTCCAGTGCGACCTCCATCGCCGCCGGTTCAATGAAAAGCCCTTCTTCCAGGTCAGGAAGGGCGGCCAGGCCGTAGGCACGCTCTCCTTCCAGGTCGCTACAGACCACGTGCGGTTCGGTGAGTTCTACCTGTTCCCGGCCTTTCAAGGTCGAGGATGCGGCACCCGCTGCGTGACGTCCGGGTGTGGCACGAGCTTGTCTCGCCGCTGCTGAAGCCTACTCTGGCACGTCGCTGAAGCTGACTATGGAAGTGACAGAAGACTTTAGCTTTTCTTTATCGTGTGCGGAAAACAAGTGTTTCCCGTCAGTCTTCACGCTCTGCGACTTGGAACGCAAATGCCTGTCAGTTCTCCCGTGCGGCAACCAACTTGTCCGCCTTGCCGTGCGCGGCTCAGATTTTCTGGACAGAGCGAGTATGGCCGGTCATGGATCGCTCATCGGACAGCACGTACCGCCAGCACGCCTATGTCCTCCGCCCACTCCAGAGCGAGTGCCATATGCAGTGTCGGCCGCCCGGATGTATGGACTGCAAATGAAACGCCCTCCGATCCGGCAGCCCGGCAGGCGCTCCCTCACCCTGCGCTTGTTCGCTCTCTGGGCGCTGTCGCTGTCTGCCAGCGTCGCGGTCGGCCTGCTGCTGCTGCAGATGTCGCGCCAAACCAGCGCGGCCCAGGCTGCGAGGGCGGAGGCAGTGATCGCCCGCGCTTGCGGCCTGATCGGAAACCGCTACGACTTCTACGCCGCCGGCTGGATCGGGCCGGCGACCGTTCCGGCGGATGCGGCGTTCCGGGCGGACCTGACAGCGGCCGTGTCCCTCGCGCTGGCGCGGCAGGACGGGGTGGAGGGCGGCATCTGGCAGGCCGACGCCGGGCCGCTGGCCTATGCCTATCCGACCTATGGCGGCAGCGGCCCCAAGACGGACCTGCCGGCGGCGGAGCGCGACGTGATCGCCGCCGTCAACGCCCAGGCCGCACGAGACGAACAGCCGGCGGCCCGCTCCATCCCGTCCCGTACCGGCGTGCTGCTTCTTCACTCCTGTCCACTCAGTGGCCCTATCCAGGACGTGACGGCCTGGACGATGGCGCGGGTGCAGACGACGCAAGGGCTGCGGCCGTTGCAGGCGGGGTTGGCCGTACTATTGGCGCTGACGCTGCTGATGTCAGCCTGACTCAGACGGCTGGTGCGGGTGTGGGGCCGGCACGTCCGAGGGATCGAGGCGGCGCTGGCCGGGGCCGGGACTGCCGAACTGCCGGCGGTGGGCCGCACTGGGGAGCGGGAACTGGACCGCATCGTGGATGCGCTCAACGATGCCGGCCGCCGCCTGGCTGATGCCCGGCGCGAGGCCGACGCTCTTGCCGCCCGCGTGGCAAAGGCTGAGCGCCTGGCCGGGCTGGGCCGGATCGCCGCCGGGGTGGCGCACGAGATACGCAACCCCATCGCCGCCGCCCGCCTGCAAGGGGAGAACGCGCTGGCCGGGGACGATGCCCGGCGGCGCGCGGCCATCGGCGACATGCTGGGCCAGCTCGACCGGCTGGACGCCCTGGTGGGGGAACTGCTGGCGATGACGCAGCGGGTGCAGCCGCAGCCGGTGCCGGTGGGCCTGGCGGCCTTCCTGTGGGGTCAGGCCGCCCACCATGCGGACACGGCGGGGGCCAAGGAGGTGGCGGTATCCGTCCGCGGGGCAGAGGGCAAGGCAGTGCTGGACCCGCAGGTGGTCGGACGCATCCTAGACAACTTGCTGGCCAACGCCATCCGCCACGCCCCGGCCGGCGGCGCCGTTATCCTGCAAGCCGAGCGTGCGCCGGGCCGCTTGTCCCTGCTGGTCCGGGACACCGGCCCCGGCGTGCCCCCGAACATGGCGGAGCGTGTGTTCGAGCCGTTCGTGACCGGCCGCGCCGACGGCACCGGCCTGGGCCTTGCCATTGCGCGGGAGCTGGCGGACGCGCATGGCGGGCGCCTGGCGCTGCGCGATGCGGGCGCGGGCAGCGGCGCCGTGTTCGCCCTGGAACTGACGCAGCCTCCCGCCCCGAACAACCCCGCTTCAGACGATGGTGAGGACGCATGGCCACGATCCTGATCGTGGACGACGACGGCGCGCTGCGCCGGGCCATCGCCACCACTCTGTCCGACCTGGGCCACCAGCCGGAGCAGGCCGGCGACGGCGAGGCCGCCCTGGCCTGGCTGTCCCGCCACCGCGCCGACGCCGTGCTGCTGGACCTGCGGATGCCCGGCCTGGACGGGATGGAGGTGCTGCGCCGCATCCGCGCCCGCCCGGACGCCCCGCCCGTCGCGGTGCTGACCGCCGTGCCGACCGGGGAGAACACCATCGAGGCGATGCGCCTGGGCGCCGCCGACCACCTGGCCAAGCCTATCGGCCGCGACGGCCTGCGCGCGCTGCTCGACCGGATGCTGCCCGCGCCGGGTCCGGACGCGCCGGCCGCCCCGCCCGGCACGGCGGCCGAGGGCAGTCTGATCGGCAGCAGCGCCGCCATGCGCGACGTGCAGAAGGCGGTGGGCCTGCTGGCCGACAGCGACGCGACGGTGCTGCTGCTGGGGGAGACCGGCAGCGGCAAGGAGGTCGTGGCCCGCGCCCTGCACCGCCACGGCCGCCGCACCGGGGCGCCCTTCGTGCCCGTGAACTGCGCTGCCATCCCCGCGGAGCTGTTGGAGAGCCTGCTGTTCGGCCACGTCCGCGGCGCCTTCACCGGGGCGGTCGCGGACCGCAACGGGTCGTTCCGGGAGGCGCAGGGCGGCACCTTGTTCCTGGATGAGATCGGCGACATGGCGCCGCCCATGCAGGCCAAGCTGCTGCGCGCCTTGCAGGAACGTGTCGTGACGCCCGTGGGCGGGCGGCCCGTCCCGGTGGACGTGCGCGTGATCGCCGCCACCCACCGCGACTTGCAGCAGGCCGTGCGCGAGGGGCGCTTTCGCGAGGACCTGTACTACCGCCTGGGCGTCGTGCCCGTCGCGATCCCGCCGCTGCGGGACCGTTTGGCCGACATCATCCTTTTGGCCGAGCACTACCTGGCCCGCGCGACCCCCGGCGCCCCGCCCAAGCGCCTGGCCGCCGACGCCGCGGCCCGCCTGCTATCCTATTCCTGGCCCGGCAACGTGCGGGAGCTGGTGAACGCCATGACCCGCGCCGTCACCCTCGTGCGCCGCCCGGTGATCGGCGCGGCGGACCTCGCCTTTCTGGGCGCCGGGCCAGAGGGTGCGGCGGCGCCCGTGGACTGGCTGGCTGGCCCCTTGCCGGAGGCGGTAGCGCGAGTCGAACTGGAGATGATCCGCCGCGCCCTGGCCGCCAGCGGCGGCAACCGGGCTGCGGCGGCGGAGCGGCTCGGCATACGCCGGCAGCTCCTGTACCAGAAGCTGGCGCGCTACGGGTTGGACGTGTCCCCAAATGGGACGGACGATGTCCCCGATGCGGACACTAGGTCAGAAGACCTATCCAAAGAAGCCTAGCAAGAACAACGTTCTGCGTCTGGTATGGTGCTTGCGATGCTCCGGGTGCGGGCCACGAGGCCCGACACGGAGGACACCATGAAGACACGCAACATCCTGCTGGCTGCAACGCTGGCTGCTGTAAGCCTCGGTGCAGTCGGAGTAGCGGTCGCGCAGAGCGCCGCGACTTACGACCCCGCCCAACTGCCCGCCATCAAGGGCAAAGTGGCCCAATATAGCCTGACCCCCCGCGGCGACGTGGACGGTCTGATTCTGGCCGACGGCACCGAGGTCCGTATGCCACCGCACCTGGGCGCGCAACTTGCCCAGGCCGTGAAGCCCGGCGACGCCGTGACCATACGCGGCCTGCGCGCCCGCAACCTGCCGCTGGTGCAGGCCATGCAAGTCAGCAACGACGCCGGAGGCGCCAGCGTCACCGACACCGGGCCGGGCGATGGTCCCCGCATTCCGCGTGGCCCCGGCAGTCCTGGGAGCGGCCCGCGCGGTCCCGGTGCCCCCGACCAGCCTGCACTGACGGCGCAGGGCCGGGTCAAGGCGACGCTGCACGGCCCCCGCGGCGACGTGAACGGCGCGCTGTTGGAAGACGGCACGATCATCCGCATGCCGCCGCCGGAGGCGCAGCGCCTGGCCGCGCAGATCGCGCCGGGCGCGACTGTGTATGTGCAGGGTGCGGGCTATGCCGGGCCGCTCGGCCGGGTGATCGCCGCCCGTGCCATCGGTCCGGACGCCAGTTCCACGACGGCCATCGCCGCACCGCCCAAGCACGGTCCCGGGCACGGTCCAGGCCGCCGCGGACCTGGTGCCGGGCCAAGCGATGCCGGGCCGGGCGCACCACCTGCCGCGCCGCTGTAGGCCACGGGCGGGCGCCCGACGGGAAGTGCCCGCCTGTCCTCCCCGCTTATCCTTGAAGAAGGACCCAACCCATGCACTTGACCGCCAACGGCCACCTGCCGCGGCTGGACGGCATTCTGGACCGGTGCGTTGCCAACCGCCGGGCACTCGTCCCGGCGGTTCCACCCGTCATCGCAAGCTGCTTGCGGCGTGGCAATCCAGCTTCGCCAGCACCGTCTCTTCCGCTGCTGGGCCTCCATGCCGCGGGGACAGCACGCGACGCGCCAGCGTCAGGGCAAGCGCCAACGGCTCCAAGGCCCAGCCCGGACGGCATGGGGACGGCATGGTAAGCAGCGCAGCCGCGGCGACCGGGGACGAGGGGGCCGGTGCTCCTGGCGGGGACGGCCAGCCGTCCACCCGCTCGTTGCGCGGGCTGGACGCCATCAACGTCCTGATGGCGGACGTGCGGGACGGCGTGGGGCCATATCTCGCGGTGTTCCTGAAAGGCGGGGAGCACTGGGACTCCGGCGCCATCGGCGTTGCGATGGCGGCGTCAAGCATCGCTGGGGCGGTGTTCCAGGTGCCGGCCGGGCTGCTGGTGGACGGGACGCGGTGGAAGCGGCTGCTGATCGCCGTGTCGGGCCTGATGATCGGGGCGGGCTGCCTGCTGATCGTGTTCTTTCCGAAGTTCCTCGCCGTCATCGCCGCACAGGCCATGCTGGGGGCCGCGTCCGCCATCATCCCGCCGGCCATCGCGGCGGTGTCGCTGGGCCTGGTCGGGCGGCGGCTGCTGGATGCGCGGATCAGCCGCAACGAATCGTTCAACCATGCCGGCAACCTGCTGGCGGCGGTGCTGGCCGGGGCGCTGGGGACCTGGCTCGGCTACTCCTGGATCTTCTACCTCGTCTGCGCCTTCGCGGTGTCCAGCGCCGCCGTCGTCACCCTCATCAACCCCGCCGAGATTGACCACGAGCGGGCGCGCGGCGGCGAGGATGCGTCGGCCAAGGGAGAACCTGTGCCGGTCCGCGACCTGCTGCGGCGGCGGGACCTGCGGGTGTTCCTGGCGTCCGTGGCGCTGTTCCACTTCGGCAACGCGGCGATGCTGCCGATGGCCGGGCAGGTGCTGGCGGAGGCGCATCCGGGGTCGGACGCGGCGGCGCTGTCGGCCTGCATCATCGCGGCGCAGTTCGTGATGGTGGGCGTGGCCTGGGCAGTGGGCCGGGCGTCGGCGCGCGGCGTCGGGCGCAAGGCGATTTTCCTGGTCGCGCTGGCAGTGCTGCCGGTGCGCGGCGTGCTGTTCACGCTGACCAGCAGCCCGTACGGCGTCGTCGGCATACAGTTGCTGGACGGGGTGGCGGCGGGCATCTTCGGGGTGATCTCGGTGCTGATCGCCTCGGACCTGACGCGCGGGACCGGGCGGTTCAACTTCGCCCAGGGGCTGATGGCGCTGTCGGTGGGCATCGGCGCCACGCTTAGCAACGCGACGGCGGGTTATGTCGTGCAGTGGTTCGGCTTCACGGCGGGGTTCCTGTACTTGGCGGCCATCGCCTGCGCCGGGCTGGCGTTCTTCGCACTGCTGATGCCCGAGACCGGGAGCGGCCAGGCCGGCCGGCCGGGTGGCGGCCAGGCGGGGAGCAGCCGGGCGGGTGACGGCCAGGCCCGGCGCGACGAAGCGGGCGGCAAGGCGGCAGCGGCGTGATCGGTGCGCTGGCCGCCTCTCCCTGGGCAACCTGGGGCATCGCCGCCGCGGCCACCGCCGGGGTCATCGTGCGGCCGTTCTCCTGGCCCGAGTGGGTGTGGGCCGTGGCAGGCGCCGGGCTGCTGGTGGCGCTGGGCCTGCTGTCCCCGGCCGACGCCGCCGCGGGCGTCGCAAAGGGCACGGACGTTTACCTGTTCCTGACCGGCATGATGCTGCTGGCGGAGCTGGCCCGGCAGGAGGGCCTGTTCGACTGGCTCGCCGCCCGGGCCGCCAGGCTGGCCCGCGGGTCGGGGACGCGCCTGTTCACCCTGGTGTTCATCGTCGGCACCGCCGTCACGGCGTTCCTGTCCAACGACGCGACCGCAGTGGTGCTGACCCCGGCCGTCGCCGCGGTGGCCAGGACGGCCAAGGCGGAGCATCCGCTGCCCTACCTGTTCATCTGCGCCTTCGTCGCCAACGCGGCCAGCTTCGTGCTGCCGATCTCCAACCCGGCCAACCTGGTGATCTACGGCGCGCACATGCCGCCGCTGCTCGCCTGGCTGCCGCGCTACGCCCTGCCGTCCCTGCTGTCCATCGCCGCCACCTACGCCGTGCTGCGCTGGACGCAGCGGGGGAACTTGGCCGGCGTGTCCGGCGACATCGACGTGCCGGAGCTGTCGGGAGCCGGGCGGATGGCGGCATGGGGCATCGCGGGCACTGCGGTCGTGTTACTGGCGTCCTCCTTCCTCGACCTCCAGTTGGGCCTGCCGACCTTCCTGGCCGGTGCGGCGACGGCGGCGCTGGTGCTGCTGCGCGCGAGGACCGGGCCGGCCGCGGTGCTGAAGGGGGTTTCCTGGGGCGTGCTGCCGCTGGTCGCCGGGCTGTTCGTGCTGGTGGAGGCGCTGGAGCGCACGGGCGTCACCCGGCGGCTGGCGGACCTGCTGCACGGCCTGGTGCAGCATTCGGCCACCGGCGCCGCGTGGGGGGCCGGCCTGGTCCTGGCCTTTGGCTGCAACCTCGTGAACAACCTGCCCGCCGGCCTGGTCGCCGGCAGGGTGGCCGAGCTGGCGGACCTGCCGGAGCGGGTGCGCGCCGCGGTGCTGATCGGCGTGGACCTCGGCCCGAACCTGTCCGTCACCGGGTCGCTGGCCACGATCCTGTGGCTGACCGCGCTGCGGCGCGAGGGCATCCAGGTCGGCGCCTGGCAGTTCCTGCGCCTGGGTGCGCTGGTGATGCCGCCCGCCCTGCTGCTGGCGCTCGCGGGCGCCTTCGCGTTCGGCTGAACCCCAAACCTGGAAGGACTCATCATGCAGAACGTCAGCGCGGCCTGGCTCTATCCCGTCATCCTGGTGTGCGGCGCCCTGCAAGCCTGGGGGCCGCCGATGAACGGCGCGCTGCGCGGCGCCCTGTCCAATCCGTGGCTGGCCAGCATCGTGTCGTTCCTGCCCATCGTGTTCCTGCTGGCGATCCTGTTCTTCTGCCTGCCGCGCCCGCTGCCGACCGGGGAGGGGCTGCAGAACATGCCGTGGTGGGCGCCGCTCGGCGGGCTGGCCGGGGCGTTCGCGGTGATCTGCGGGCTGCTGTTCGTGAACAAGATCGGCGCCGGGGCGTTCGGCGGGCTGACGATCACGGCCAACATTCTGATGTCGCTGGCGGTGGACCACTTCGGCTGGTTCGGAATCGAGCAGCACGGCATCAACCTGTGGCGCGTCGTCGGCGGGGCGCTGATGGTGGCAGGCATCGCGCTGATCGCAATGTTCTGAGGATTGTCCACCTGGGGTCGCCTTGAGCCTTATCGGCCGTTTGCGGGGGAGGATAGGCGATGACGGGGCGCGTCAAGCGTGCCGGGCCGTGTGGCTTCCCGGAACTGCCTCTTGAAACCACGTCCCGAATAGGTGAGGGTTCAAACGAGTTTCGGGAGAGATCAGGTGGCGCAAGAGGCGGGGCGGAGAGCTGGGCGGAGCCTGCCGGCACAGGACGCGCCGCCTCGCAGGCGCGAAGATGGGCGGCCAGCCGCTGCCTACACCTGGCACGTCGCTGCCGGCGGCGTCCTGGTCGTCGTGGACCTGGACCACGACGGTTGGCGCTCAGTGACCAACGACGCCTGGGACATCGTATCCGAGCTGGCCGAACTGCGGCCCGACCTCGCCTACGGCAGCGTCCCCTGCATCGTCTATCGTGACAGCATGGGGCAGCCGGACGCCATGCGGATCGGCCCGGCGGGCATCTTCGGCGGCTTCGTGCCCATCGGCGCCGGGAGCGAGGCCGAGGCCGTCGCCTGGGTGCTGGCCCGGCATGGCTGAACGGGCAGGGGCGGGCAGCCACGCCGCGGCCCGTGCAGGCGACCCGGTGGGCTACGCCCGCGTGTCCACCCGCGACCAGACCGTGGCCTTGCAGCTTGACGCCCTGAACGCGGCCGGGTGCGTGCGCGTGCTCGAGGAGACCGCCTCCGGCGCGCAGCGCGACCGGCCGCAGCTCGCGGCAGCCCTGGACTACATGCGCGCGGGCGACACGCTCGTGGTCTGGAAGCTGGACCGGCTGGCGCGGTCCGTCAAGCAGCTCATCGAGACCGTGGAGAAACTGGCCCGGCGGGGGATCGGCTTCCGCTGCGTGACGCAGGACATCGACACGACCACGGCCGGCGGGCGGCTGGTGTTCACCATCTTCTCGGCCATCGCGGAGTTCGAGCGCGAGATCATTCAGGAGCGCACCCGCGCCGGCCTGGACGCAGCAAGGGCCAGGGGGCGCCGCGGCGGGCGTCCGCCGGCGCTGAAAGCCCGCGACCTCAAGGAGGCCCGCGCGCTGCTGCGCGACCCGGAGATCACCGTCGAGGAGGTCGCAGCCCGGCTCAAGGTGTCGCCGTCCACGCTGTACCGGCACCTGCCAGGCGGGCGGGGCGCGGTCGTTGGCACGACACCCGACCCGGCCTGACCCAGCAACCGACCATTCATGGGAGTGCAGAGTGAGAATACGGCAACAGCATGGGTGATGGCATGACACGGGACCGCTGGCTCAGCCTCGGCCTGCAAGAAGATGCGCTGCCGGTGTTCGAGGCAGGGGGCTTGCAGACCGTCGAAGCCGCCGGCAACGGGGTCGTCGGCGTCCCCAGGCACGGTGCCGGCCACCACCTGCTCGGCACGGCGTCGTCCCGGGAGGAGGCGGTCGTGATCGCCACCATCCTGCGCCTGTTCAACCCCAACTGATGCGCGAACCCGGCATGTTCCACCTACCCAGGCCGGAGACATACAGCGAACCGTGCATAACACCGGGGATGGATCGGTGGATGCGGCCAAGCTGCTGGCCGTTGTTCCCCGCCCGTTCATCACTGATGTTGGCTACATGACAACCGACGCTCTGCGGCTCTCATGCAGTAGGGAGGTCCGCTTCCCCGTCCGGCAATCAAGGTGTCCGCCTTGCCGCCAGGCGCCCGGAGTTGACGGACGAAGGGAGCGTGCCCGCCTGGGCTTCGTTTGACGGACAGGTAACCTGGGGCGAACGGAGGGTCTTGTCCTGCCAGCAGCAACATGGCTGCGAACGGCTGTTCAACCTGCCTGGCGCCGCCGTCCAGAAGCCAGACGGCACCGTCCACGAAGTGCTGCTCTCCCTGGCTGGCAAACAAACGCTCTGCGCCACCAACTGATCCGAAGTGGCGGCCGGTGACACGAGCGTTGGGTCGGACCATAATACAGCCCGTGACGCCAGTTGGCTGAGATGGATTGTGCCCGCACCTAACCTGAAACGACAGAAAGAGGCTCGCGGGACGCTCGGCCGCGTCTTCTCCGACGCTGCCAACGTATGGGTCGTCCACTACTCCTGCGAGAGCTTCTACGACCGCGTCGAGGGTCGTTCGCCGCGTATCACGTCCATCGCCCTGCGCAACCTGGACTCGGCGCAGACTGTGTCCTTCTCCATCCACCAAGCGGCCGAGCGGCGCCGGCTGCCCTTGGCCGAGATTGAGGCCCACTACGACGAGCTCGAGCGGCAAATGCTCGACGCCTTCTATGCCCATGTTGGCAGCCATCGAGGGATGCGCTACCTGCACTGGAACATGCGCGACGGAAACTACGGTTTCGCGGCAATCGAGCACCGCCATCGTGTGCTCGGGGGCGAGCCGGTAGTGGTTGAGGACGAGCGCAAGCACGACCTTGCGCGGCTGCTAATCGACATCTACGGCACGGGCTACGCGGCGCACCCGCGGCTGGAAAGCCTGCTTAAAGTGAACAGCATCAGGCCACGCGACTTCCTGAACGGCAAGCAAGAGGCGGACGCGTTCGAGACCCGGAACTACGTCGCGCTGCATCAATCTACGCTGCGCAAGGTAGACGTACTCGCCAACATCGCCGGGCGCGCTCATGACCGCGACCTGAAGACCAACACGGGCTGGTGGGAGATGCGCGGCGGCGGGCTGCACACCGCTTATGCGGTGATAGTCGAAAACAAGGGTCTCGCCTTCTTGGGGACAATGTTGACCATCGGCGGCACGGCTTATGCGATCTGGTCGGCAGGTCGATAGGGTGCGTTTTGACCAAACCGTGACGCGGCCCCACACCCGACACTGTGTCCGTCAGGGTTCGTTTGATGGACAGCACAAGCTCTGGCCGCCGGTCAAGATGCCGCGGTGTCAGATGGCCACTCTGCACAGCTTCGCGGTCACTGGGCCGTCTAGGCTATGCGGCTACGGGCAGATACACTGATCCGGTCGGCTTGAGGGAATGCATGAGGCGTTGTTGCAGGGACCAGCGCGAGATTGAGCTGGCCCTTCCCCGGCGCTGTCTAGGCGATTTGGATGGAGACGGGCTTTGCCGTTCGGATCATCCTGTTCAGCACCGCGACGGCGATGGCGACCTCGCCCCGTTGCGCAGGCAGGCTCCGCGCACGCAGCTTGGGGCCGATCAGGTGTTTATACCTGAACATGGCCGTTTCGGCTTGGTTCCGCTTGCCGTACCCGGTCTCCCTCTGCCATCCCATACGGCCGCGCTCGGCCATAAGCTGGATGTGGCGGTCACGCGGGCTTTGGACGTTGCCGTCGCTCTCGTCCGAGCTTGGCACCGCCGACGCCCGGGGCGGAACGACGACGTCCGGCGGCGGGTGAGGCTGCCGTGCTGCGGCCGCCGCGTAGGTGGGCTCGCCGTCGTAGGCCCCCGTCCGCCGTCACGGACGCGATTACCCCCTCGGCCTGCCCAAGCAGGCCCGGCACTTGGGCCGCATCGTCGGCATGTCCCTCGGTCAGCACGTGGGCCGCGATCTCGCCCGTGTCGGCGTCCACGGCCAAGTGCAGCTTGCGCCAGGCTCGGCGCGTCCGGCCATGCTTCTCGGCATCCCACTCGCCTTGGCCGAACAGCTCCAAGCCGGTGCTGTCCAGCACCAAGTGAACCGGGCTGGCGCTGGCCAGGACACGCGGCTGGCGTCCTGCGAATGCCCGGCCGCGGCGGCTCAACGTGCTGTGGTCAGGGACGGACAGAGCCAACCCGAGCAGGCGCAGCACGCTGCGGCTGAACGCCTCGGCTTGTCGCAGGGCCAGGCGGAACACGAGGCGAAGCGTCAGCACGAGCTCGATGGCCAACTCGGAATACAGCGGCTGCCCGCCGGGACTGCTCCGCTTCGGCGCTGCCCAGCCCGCAAGGGCCGCCTCGTCCAGCCACAGCGTGAGGTCGCCGCGCCGCCGCAGCCCGGCCTCGTAGGCCGGCCAGTTCGTGACGCGGTAGCGGGCCCGCGGAATGCGATGGCGACGGGCGGCGTTGTGCTTGAACGGCATGGAAGGAAAGTAGCCGCGCGGCCGACCTCAGGCCAACAAACCCGTCCATGCACCAACACCGTTCCACTCTCCATGGAACGGGTCGCGGTGGATGTTGAGGGCAGCTATGTCCTCGTCGGACACCCGGATGCCCTTGGGATAGCGCTTCGGGTCCAGTTCGCACCGCACCGTCAGGCCCGTCTTGGTG
>JAABUK010007756.1_pt1 | contig 15355 bp, 15 predicted proteins | sample 5559141 | NCBI WGS metagenome assembly JAABUK01 (sample SAMN10711869, study PRJNA513367) | rock metagenome | isolation source: Antarctica rocks | place: Antarctica: Victoria Land, Pudding Butte nord | collected 2016-01-03
TATTCTGCCCTGACCAATGCTGCAGTGCTTTGGTGTTGCATCACTGCACACCTGTATGAAGAGCAAATGTTCAAAGGTTTTATTGCAGTGACACAGTGCCTGCTGTGAGCCTGTTTTGCAGAGCAGCCCACTTTCCACGTTCGGAGACAGAGGGGCCAGGGTTCCTGTAGGTCCTTTTTTTATAATTGGTTGACCGTTTCAACATGGGACACCCATCCTGTTGAAGGGTCTTGCATGCAGGAGTTGATGCTTGCTGACCCATTGTAAGGAAGGGGTTGCACAATCCAGGTAGTGCCTATTTGCTCATAGCAGATTGGTACAAAGCTGCTCATGAATGTTGTGCTGCCAAGCAGACGGCCTATCCTAGTAACAATTCTTGCACTGAGTATGTAAAACTTATTGTTGTGTAGATGCTCAGCATTCAGTACACAGTCTGGGAAATGGCGCTGACTAGCCCGGAGATGGAGAGTGCACAGCTTCGCAAGGTAGGCATAGAAGCAGCAGCAGCTGTCATGGAGCATGGCTCTTTGCAACTGCAGAAGGCCGTGTGCACCCAGTTGGGTAGCTTTGGCAGCCATGAAGACATCAACATCGCCAAGCTGAACTGCATTGCAGTCTACAGTACCAGCTGCCTCTTGATGGTCAACACCGAGTGAGAGCTCCTGCTTTGCTCACGTACGCATGTCATAGCACAATGCACAAGATGCTGTCGCATTTGGTCATGATGCTATCAGACTATGGTTGCGTCTCTGCATCTGAATCCAAGCACTGAAATGGCTGAGCGCAGAGCAATACACATCCCTTCCTGCTCAATACACCTATGCTGCTGTCCACGTGTTGCCGCTGTCAGCATGCATCATGATCCCCAAAATCTCGTTCGCATGGCATGACATGGCAAGCACATCACCATTATGCTCAATCCTGCCATCCACCCCCCGGCTCACCAATTTTGTGCCACTCATCAGCATTTATCTTCCATGTGAGTGACATGCCATGCTGGACGCTCACTCCACAGTGGGACCTGCTGAGATCTGACACCATGCCATGTTCTGAGCAGGGTCCCGCAGCAGATGGAGGAAATCCTGGTGTCTTTGGAGCAGCATGCAGCAAACGCAAGAATCAACACAGAGGCAATCACTTGCCGAATAGCAGTCAAGCAGCGGATCTGGTGAGTTACGACATGCTGTCAATAGAAGATTGACATGCGCCTGCTGCTAGCATACCGGCCCATGCACAGTTGACTCATTCATGGGCAATCTGCCAAGGACATCAACATGTGATCTTCTGCTGGCACCTGTTTTGATGCTGCAAACAATTTTTATGTCCAGCTTGTCTGAATTGTACAAAACATTGTTTTGTGTAAAGCTTGTCAAGACTTGTTCTGCCTTGCAGGCAAATTCTGGATGCAAGCGGTGCAGCCCAACTTCAAGAAACCCAGCATGGTGAGCACAATGCAGCTTGGATGGGTTTGACCAGTGTAGAATCAGCCTTGTCAGAGCAGTGGATGCATCAATGTCAGGCCTTCAGTGCTTGGCTACCATGTACTGACTTCTGCAATCAACCTCGTTGTCAACCACTGTTTGCTTGCTGATGCACAGGTCGCCACCCTCGTCGGGATTCAGATTTAGCTGCTGTCTGAACTTGCTTCCAAACAGCAACTCGCAACATTGGTGTGAAGTGCATGTGCAGTTGCTTCAGGGCATGTGGTGCCTGCCCTTCCAGCACAGCCTGCTGCGCATCCAAATGCTCCAGCAGACCTGGCAGCATACAAGCGGGTGGAAGCTGCTGCTGCAGCCAGTCCTGCTGAAGACGACCAGGAAGCCAACAATAGAGCTGAGCCCACCTCGCTAGCGTCTGGAGGGATGGCAGGTTTCAGCCCAGTAACTGCGTCTGACTCAGAGCTGCTCAGTTGGTTTGAATCTTATCATCCTCAGCATGAGGACACCCAGAGGTGCCTGCCTACGGTCCCTGCTGAGGTGGAGGTGCAGACTGCATACGCGGCCCTGCTTGGTACTGCCTCGCAGTCCTGCATTGCACTGTCAGCTGCAGAGGCCATGCTCACAGAGTATGAGGTGCTATCTGGCCTTTCTGACCAGCCAGCTGACGTGGCAGCAATAGCAATTGCACTAGCAGCAGAGCTCAACAGGCATTCTAACAGCACCATCTGAGGCAGCAGCCTCCCAAGGCAACAGAGCAGCAAGAGCTGCCTGTAGTCCAGCACATGAAACAGCAGAAATGGTTGACCTACCTGCTTTGCTGCCCTTAGTCACGGCAGCAGGGGCAGCAGCAGTGCCAAAGGAGGGCAACACATCTGATGGGTCTTGCTTGAGCCCAGCAGCAGCAGCAGCAGAACTTGCAGCTGCTGGAGGTCACATGAGAGATGAGGTGCCTCAAGAACTCCCAGTGTCAACCTCAAGCAGCGCAGCAAGACCTGTCACGGTTGAGCAATCTACAATAGGCAGCAGGTGTCTCCTCAGCTCTCCTCTTGCACTTGCTGTTGCTGCTGCAGATAGGGGTATATCGGTCGCATATGACAAGCCTGGATTGTCTTTTCAGAGTAAGCTTGCATCAGAGATGGCAGAAAGGACAGGCATTGCTGCATGAGAGGTCTGCTTGAGTGTCAGCATGCAAGTTGCTGACCTGTTTTGCATGGCCAGAATTGACATAGCTGTTGTTGCCTTGATCTAGGTAGCACCAGCTGTCATCTGTTGTCTATATATATCATAAGCCCTTGCCCTGTTGACAGCTTGCACTGCATGCCTGCAGGCGTATGGGAGGCACGGACTCTATGCCCACAAAATTTGTGGTGAACTAAGTACATGGGCGTGGTGAGCTGCAAAATACTCACCTGACAGCTTCCTGTGCCTATCTGCTGCTGTTATAGCCATTGTGGCATCACAAGCATCTTCTTGCAGATTGGCTTCACTGCACCATGTGCAAATTATAGTGCAGCCTCCCAGCATTTTACACTAGTTGTTTCCTTTTGGATGCAAACAGTTGCCATGAGCACAAGCAGAAGCATTGTATGCTTTTGTCTGCAGGTGAAAGGAGCTTGGGTGGCGGCAAGAAGAAGGCTAAGATCAGCAGGGAGGTCCAGCAGCTGCAGGCAGTCATGCATCAGCACCAGATTGACTTGATTACACCATCGCCACCGCGGCGCACCAGGAGCCAAGCTGCTGCTGCTAGCACCCAGGTGCTGTTCAAGTAGCTTTGCAAACACAAATGCTCATGCATTGTTGTGGTCATCAAGCAGTGATGCCATGTTGTGCGATGATGATGCGAGCTATACCAATCGTATGGATGCATGTTGTCTGTATTCAATGTATATACGCATTTGACAAGATGACAGCATCCTAAAGCTGATGGCAACGTCACAAGAGACTCGAAGTCATTCATCACTGTGGTGCAAGCTCCGTGTTTCTGCTGTTCCAAGGTGGTGTACCCCTGCAAAACCAGCCAGATCCTACTGCGGCTGCCTGCGATCACTCTGGGTCTTGTACAAACCCCGATGAGCAGCCTGACCCTGGTGCAGCTCTGGGTGGTCAGCCTGGCCCCAGTGCAGCACCTATTGGGCTCATTGCGCATGCCAGTGCCGGCCCCACAGCAGGCTACACGAAACCAAGTGCAGGTCCCAGTCCCAACCCCACTGCAAGTCCCAGTGCCAACCCCACTGCAGGCCCCAGTGCCGCCTCCAGTGCACGCAACAGTGCCGACCCCAGTGAGAGTTTCAGTACTGACCCCAATGCAGGTCTCAGTGCGACCCTCATTGAACCCAATGCAGGCCACAGTGCTGGCATGGTCACAGGCCCTAGTGCCAGCTCCGGTGCGGCCCCAGTGCCGCCGCCCCCATTGCACACAATGCCAACCCCAACGCAGCTCCCACTGGCCAGCATGGGCCCAAGCAGCAGGCAGGGAGCACAGTACAGGCAGAGCAAGCTAGTGGGGAGCCTATGATAATGGTGCTTTAGGGCAAAGGAAGCAAATCAGCTGAGCAGTCTGCAAAGCTCAGTTGCAGACACTTACCACTTCCAAAGCTCACCACTTGTGAGGCACCACCTGTGATGACACAATACAAGCTGGCGCTCTAATTGGATATTGTTTCCTCAGTGGCAACAAGCAAACAGACCTATTACAACTTGGCCACTATGTTGTTGAAGATCGCAGCAATCATGCCTGATACTCTTGTCAAGACAAAGGTATGCTGCTTTCATGCAATGGTAGTGCAAAGCGGTAGTATCCTTTCAGACATTGTGCAGTCTCCATGGATTTTGGTATAAATCGCAGCAAGCATCTCAATGTTTGCTAGTCAGCAAATCAGATGACCTGATGTTTGATGTCATGACGTGACGACGAGCCTGCATGTCCTAAGTCTTGCCATCTGCTGAGTCCATTGATCAGACTTTGCATCAGGTCGCTCTCCAGTGAGCGCGTGTGCTCGCACAAAGCAATCAAGTGATAGTGATGTTGATACCTGCAGGTCATGCACCTGATGTGTTGTAGTGTGCAACAGTCAGTCAAACAGCTGCAGCTTGCAGCATGAATATTCTGCAAGTTTGCGGCAAGTACTCTGCTTTTGTTGGCCGCTTGCATGCAGAGTGGCCATGTAAATAGCAGATACATTGTTGCGTGACGTGCACAAAGGCTGCTTCAAGAACACAAGTCTTCAGAGGAAATAATATGCCTGGTCAAGGAAGTTTTGTGACAGCGTCAGAAGGTTGATGGCACACTTTCTACTTGAAGTAGACAAAAGCTTTGTTCCATGAAAGTATGCTTGCCTTCAGGGGCAACCGCTGGGGCACCTGAATGTGACAGCCACACGATGGGCTTCATCTAGGACTGTCTGTCTCCGTCAGACCAGCTTGAAAGAGCCGGCTTTGAGCCCCAATCTTGACAAGGACTTGAATGTCACAACCTTTTGTCTTCTTGATGAGTGTTACGCATCATGCATGCCATAAGCGGCAGATACAGTCTGACTACTATAAGTTTGCTCAGATATTACAGAACGACTATACTCAATTTGAAGGAGTCAGTGAAACAGCGCAATACTTGAAGTTAGTGATATGCGCAGCCGGCACTCTTGTGTCTTCCCTGAATCCGCTTCAGTGTGAAGTGAGGCTACAGCAATCTTGAGAAGCCAACGTAGCACTCTACCACTACTACTAGGTCTGGCACACAGCCACTTTTACAGGGATCTGGAAGGCGGTTGTGGGGATGTTGAGTGGCAGTTAGGTGGAGATGGATGTGGGGAGTGCGTGGTGATGTTGTGAATAGGGTGTGGGAGACTCAATGCAAGTCAGTGCACCTGGCTGCAGATGGGGTGAGCTGCACTTTGGAAGAAAATAAAAACGGATTGATCGTGAATTGCTGCATCCAGCTTGGGAGGGTGTGCACTGGTCTGTATTGCAGCCTTTGCACAAATCCACATCAGATGCTGTGTGCAGAGACAACGCTAGACCAGTGGCACTGTGGAAATGATACAGAAACATGGGACTCAATGCAAGTCAGTGCACCTGGCTGCAGATGGGATGAGCTGTAGTTTGGAAATACCCAAAAAAAGTAATTGTAAATTGCTGCATTAGGCATGGAAGGGCGTTTTCAGGCCTGTATTGCAGTGAGTGATGAGCCTGATATCCACAAATCCGCGTCAGATGTTGTGTGCAGAGACAGCGTTTAGCCCAGTGGCACTGTTGCAGTCGAGCTGTTGAAATGATACAGAGTCATGGGATTCAATGCAAGTCACTGCATCTGGCTGCAGATGGGATGAGCGGTACTTCGGAAAATCCCAAAATTTTATATATTTAAAATTGGTGCATTGGGCATGGGAGGGTGTTTACAGGTCTGTATTGCAGCGAGTAATGAGCCTTACCTCCACAAATCCGCATCAGATGTTGCGTGCAGAGACAGCGGTTAGCCCAGTGGCACTGTTGCAGTCGAGCTGTGAAAATGATACAGAATCATGGAACTCAATGCAAATCAGTGCACGTGGCTGCAATCAGCTGTACTCCGGAACAAATCCCAAAAAATTGATTGTGAAATGCTGCATTGGGCATGGGAGGGTGTGTACAGGTCTGTATTGCAGCAAGTAATGAGCTTGCGTCCACAAATCCTCATGAGATGGTGCGTGCAGAGACGGCGAATAGCGAGCTGAGCATATCATGAGGGCATTACTGCCAGAGCCTGTAGGAAATAAGGGAGAACACTGCTAGATGCACTCTCAGCTGACAGCAGCTACAATCTCTGACATTGCAATGCCAACATGACTGTCACAATGCAGGTGTAAGCTGTTACAGCCAACACCTTTGCTCACTGGTGAGCACTCTGTATAATCAGATTGGTGACTGCATGTGCGTGCCAACTGAGAGCCATGGTGTCTCAATATCATTGTTGTATTCAACTTCCCCTCAGCTGGACAACCATCAAGTAGAATGGTCTCTGGAGTTGCAGTAAGGTGCTTGCCTCTGAAAGTCTTGGCAGCAATTGGTCATCATCATCAGCAGCCTTGGCCGCACTTGCTGCTGTTGCCCTGTTTGAACAAACAGTCAATGTAGTCTAGGTCTGATTTGACCGTGCTTGATCTGCGCTGCCCATGAGCCAGACACGAGTAGGCATTCCCTCCCTGCTACAAGCGAGCCTTCAGGACTGCTTGGACCTTAAGCTGTCCTGAAGGCTCGATGTGATGAGCAGCACTTTGAAAATGTTAAAATCATGTAATTGTGACATGCTGTATCGGGCATGGGAGGGTGCACTGAGGCCTCAATTGAAGCGAGCAACAAGCCTTGCATTTGCATTTTCACACTAGATGCAATTGTCAAAGCAGATTGGTTCATGTAGTTATAGGTACTTGCAACTGTGCATTGCAATAAGGAAAATTATGAGCTTGACCTGCAAAGGAAACAAAGGGTTGTGGGCTTGGTTTGACCCATTTCCTGCAACTATGCTGAGGGAGATCCTTAAAGAACAAACAAAAATGCCTCACCGGAGGAACTAAACCCTACGGGTCATCACACAAACAGTCCACAACAACAATCTGATGGACCATTTTGACACAAACAGTGTTAACTCTGCCAGAAAGACCTAAGGCCCATGGATCATTATACTAACAGTCCGCAACAACAATCTCATGGACCAAATTGCCCCAAAAAGCTGACTGTGCCCTATGGGTCATGACACGAACAGTCCACAACAACAACAACATCTTTTGCTGTCAGCAAGATGTGTACCTTTTGTAATCAAGAATGAAACATTATTGCAAGCTGGTTTGAACCATGGTACAGTGCAAAACAAACGAAAAGGAATATTATAATCAATTGCCTATATCAATGCAGCTTTGTTCATTCTACTCTGGAGCAGTTGCAATGCAACACAGTAATACATGTCCTGTGTTTTGTTCCATTGTGTCTACTCATCTGACAGGCTAATTCGCTTCAGGGATGTGCAAAGCTTCTCATCTGATGCATCATGATGGGTTGCAGAAGCACAACAGAGGCTTGCATCATTAGCAACAGTGCTGCTCAGAAACTGAGCCTTCTCCTTTAATGCTGGCGGCGTCACAGCTCTAATGACTTCATGCATCAAAGACAGCTCTTCAACCAACGTCAGGCGGTAACTGTTGCTTGTTTGTTTCTTTAGCACGTAGCCACTCACCTTCGATATGTTCAAGAAAGAAATCGCTCGCGATATGGGCCAACCATGACAACAGTGGTCTCAGCTCATCTTTCAAAATCTCCAAACATGTGAGCAGGCAATCACACTCAGATGTCCAGAAAACAAACAGATGGAGACATGAGTTGGATATTGGCCATTCCAAGCTTTACAGATCAGCTGCAGTCTGTCAGTTCAGTTGTCAAGTGCCGGCTCCGTTGCCATGTGTCAGCTAATTACAAATCTGTCAGCTACCTGCAATCTGTCTGCTCAGTCATGATTTGTCACGTTGGTTGCAGTCCCTCAGCTCAGCTGTGTTATATCAGCTCAACTGTAGTCTGCTGATTTAGTCATGATCTGTCAGCTTGGCTGCAAAATGTCAGCTCAGTCTGTGAGCTAAGCTGCAATGTATCAGCTCAGTTCCATACCAAAATGTCAGTTCAACTCTGCAATCCGGAAGCTCAGCTGCAGTGTTTCGACTCAGCTGCAACATGTCAGCTGACTTGTGATATGTCAGCTCAGTCTGAATGCAATGTGTCATCTCATCAACAACCTGTTAGCTGAGCTGCATTGTGTTGACTCAAGTGCAATATGTCAGCTCAGCCAAATTATTTCGTGTCAATGTGACACAGCTGAGCATTTTCAGCTCAGCTGCACTCTGTAAGTTCAGCTGCAGTGTGTTGGCTCAGGTGCAGTATGTCAGCTCATCTGCAACTTGTCTGCTCGGTTGTCAGCTCAGCTGCAACCTGTTGTAATCTGCGTCCTCACTTGTCATCTGTCTCCTTATCTGTCTTCTGTCCACTCATCTAACTTTGCAGCAGTTAGAGGTGACTGGATTAGGCATTGTATGGAAGCAAATAATTGCAATGTTGGTTAACCAATCGAACTGAGGACCGGGATTCAGATCAATTGCATTTAGAGCTGGCTCCATAACGGTAAATGCCCTTGAACAAGAGAAAAGGCGGAAAACACAAAGTCCAGGAGAAGACTGTGTATTCAACCTACAGGGCATCCTTGCATGATGTATGTCTTGGGTTGTGAAACACGCAGCAATTACCACGCCGTCAGGCATGTGCGCACTTTGTCTGTTGGTGATAGTACTGATATGAGGTAAGGATGACGCACACACCGCTGGCAAGATGCGTGCTCTAGAGATCTGAGAAAGTATTCTGGTAAGAGGCATGCTTGACTGATTTATCATAATTATAACATTGTCTTGTTGCTGTGTTTTCAAGACTAGCAGCGTTTTGCATTCAATGTGCTCAGAACTCACGCAGCAATGCCCATGAAATTCAACAAAGTCAGTGCACTGTACACTGTTAGTGTTGTGTTTAGTGTCTGCCATGGTAATAATTGTTCAGACAGCATCGTTCAGTGTCATTACACAGCAGACAGCAAAAACAACTAAGAGGTCGTTCAGAATTTTTGCATAGCCCGCAGAGTGGGAATGCGACCTACAGACCATACATACGATCACAGCACACATAGACTCTGCAAAATGGTCAGATGCAAGCACAACACAAACACATGTGGAGTGGCAACAACGTGTGCGAATTTGTTTTAGTGTCTGTTTAGGGAGCCATCATGCCAGATTCCCACAAAAGTGTGACACTAACAGCTCCTGTATAATTTTGCCTCTCATGCTTTGTTGGAGACCATATATGGACCAGTCATGAAGTACAGCCCACGTTTTCTTGATTCTGTGGAAGGCACTGAGCCGTTCAGAATATCATCCACACTTGCTGCTACGTCTTGGTGTATGTACCAGTTTTGACGGTCTCTGATCTCGACAATTGTCGAGAAGGTGGGTGCCTCACATCTCTCTGAGCGTGTCTTTCTGCCATTCCATGACCTGCACGGTCCAGGAAGGCTTTCAAGCACATATACCAGCTTGCTGTGCATCATTGACTCCATGAGATGGCTTCACATCAACGTCAGAACCCACTCCTCATGCATGTGTCAAGCATGAGACATCTGACGGTGTCCGCCAAGCTTGCAGGCAGTCATGCTGCCTGTACATGTGCCATGAAACTACCATGAACTTACAAAAACAGGGTGCTATGTTTGAGTGCAGGACTGTTCTGAGCAGATCTGGCAACAGTCCTTGCTGAAATGCAGCTCTTACATCCAGCTAGCAGATCCAGCACTGAACTCAATCACTGGTCCTTTCCAGTCATTGCTCAGCAAATGTTGGTCCTGAACAGTTTTGCCCTAGAATGGGCTACCAGCACCAAATATTTATCCTTTCAAGGAGCCACAGTGCAGAGAAGATACTGATCATGCTGTGGTTTACACATACTCCGGCATTGCTCTGCTGGGTGCCTACTGGGTGCCCTCCTAGCTCTTGATGCTGCATGAACGAGGTATTACATCATACCCTCGCTGAGCGCTGACATGCTAAGTGCCATAGAAACATAGGTGCATGTTCAGTGTTGACCTAGCAACAACGCCTGTAGAAAGCAAACAAGCAACAGGCAAGGCTTAGCTTCAGAGACTTGCCTTGCTGCCAAGTCTCCAATGACCATTTTCTGCTTGCCGCCCACTAGAGGGTTCAGGACAGGGTTCTCCAGCATGTGCTGCAGGGTGGTGCCATGCACAGTAGCCACCATCTTGACCCCCCTCTGAGCAATGTCCTTCACTGCAGCCACCTCTTTGGCATTGCCAATCTCATCTATCACAACCACCTGTATGACGGTGTTAGCCAGCATTCTTCTCCAAAGCATGCGTTGCCAATCTCGTGCACTGCAATTGCCATTGCTGAGCAACTTCATTCCTCAACAGATGTGTTGTCAAAAATCATCTGTATCACATTGCCACTTAGCAACAGCCCTGACACACAGATCGTGCGGGTGCAAAGCACAACGCTGAATCAGTTCAAATCACCAAGGGCATGTGCACAATCCGACGCTTCAATTCTTTGTGGTGTCCTTGATGCTGCCTTGTATCTGGCAGCAAGCAATGCCAGGTCCACAGCAATGTCCACGACATTTGGACGTATGCCTAATGCCATCACAACCCACCTCTGGACCGTGATTGGCAACAGCCTCTTCCAGCACCTCATACTTGCTTTGGTGGGCGGTGCCCCCCATCCTGCGGGCTCGCCCAATGCACTCGTGGGCCATTCTGCCTCCCCCAGCAATCTCGTCACTGGTGTCCACCACTATGACCACCTTGTGGAAAATGTCAGCCAGCTGCCGTGTGATGTCGCGGAGCAAGGTTGTCTTGCCTACATAGAAACATCTGATGTGGCAAAATGAAAAACCAATCACAAGACAAACTACAATTTATACGCAACACCCATACATGCATTTAAAGTATCAGCGGACGCCGCCTGTGCCAATCCCTCCTGGGCACCTGAGCGCACACGCGGTTGCATAAGTCATGGGACACTCCAGAACATGACATAAAGGCATAGCAGGGACCTGGCAAGTGCTTGTCAATGAACGATGTGTGCCACAAGTGAGCACACTTTTCACTATGTAGCTCTTGCACTGCACTGTGACATGGACCAACATGCTTTGGCTCCCTACAACCTGAGATCATGGCAGGATATGAGAGTGACTCATTTGTGGCACAGAGAGAGATGCCAGCTTCTGACAGCCAGCATTTGTTGTAGCCTGACTGAACTCACACATCTATACGGCAAACCAATTGCAAGTTGGCAGAAAGCAGTCGCAGACAGACTTGAGTGACTGCATGCCATCTGCAACATAGCAATGAAGCCCTGCTGATTGACTGCTGATTGCAACATCAATAATGCCAGTTCCAGCTGGCTTTTGGCACAGCTACAAGCATTGTTGCCGTTTCAAAACCACCAGGTACTGTCGGCATCCATATCAATTATTTCATGCCTAATTGCAAGAGGGAAGCTGGAGGCTGACCTGCTCCTGGAGGGCCCAATAGCAACAGAGAGCCCGAGTCTCTGCCAGCTGCATTGTGCTCTGCAACCTTGAGCACAAGGTCAATGACGGTGTCTGCTAGTCCTGCAAGCATTGCCAACATTTACCTCAGCTCACTGGTGCGCTGTTGATGGTGTTGTTACGCTGTATGGAGACGAGGCTGATGAGGACCGGTCCTGAACATGTATTGAACTTGTGAGGCTTTGCACCACCACAAATACTTCAAGGGGACACGCAAGGCTTCTTTGCCCACAAGGCGAGCAGTCCCAGGGGTCTTGAGGTCAGCCATGCATAGATCAGTTCAGATCACCGTCTTGCAAATGGCACATATGTACAGCTATCAGGGTTGCATTGGGCAGCGCTGCGCTGAGCAGCATCAATGTGGCATGCAGGGGTTGTCCAGCATTTGAGGATGCAGATTGTTCAGCTGGTGGCAGGAACATATCTCACTCACAACTGCTATAGGCTGTTCATTGCCTTGGACAACCTGCTGGCTTATCACTTTTGACAATAGACCAATGCTGATTACGTCGCAAACGGGCTGTCAATTTCTGAGGTAAAAAGCGGGCAGATAGGATGTCAGTCAGGCATGCACGCCTCACCTGGAATGTGTCTTCCGATGCGATAGGTCAGCCCACACACATCCCCTTGTCTGTCCTTCAATGCGCTGATACGGTGTAGACAGCCACTGACACCCATTCTGTTGTTGGACTGAAACACATTTTGTGACCCGCCTGCAACAGCTCAGCAACGTGAACAATCGCCAAAAACAAAGTTTGATTGTATGATGACAGCCTATGAACCAACACGTTCTGGCCAAAGGATGGCTGCACCTCTCGTTGTAAATTGATGGTGATCGGCAGGCTCCTCAGTTCACGGTGGATGCGCTGTTTCCTCTGGTGATCATGTAGGTCATGAAGCTATTGCTGGCAGCAAATGACGTTACATGCAACCACTGATGAGTTGATGAGGCCAAGTGCTCATGGTTATGTTTGGACGCATGGTAGGAATCTTGAATTTGCAACTGAGTCGGAACAGCAGTACAGCCACAAACAAGCATAAAATGCTCAGCTTGATGATAGCTGTGGGTGTCAGAACTCATGGCAATCACCTGACTTCCAGCATCTGGGTACCAATATGTTTCAGCGTTGTTCTGACTAATTCCATCTCTGGACCATACCTGACTTTTGCTGTGCTGATTTCAGCTCACTCACTGCTTCCTTAATGTCCATTGTCACTGACAACTCCCTCTCCCTTGAGTCAAAGGATGTGTCATCTGGTCTGCGGCTGAACCTTGTTGTGACAGGCTTGGCATAATCCGCTACAATGTCACTGAGCCTCAAGCAATCTTCTTTTCTGCAGCAGACACCTCTGGCACTAAGAAACATCCAATGCTGTTGATGAATGGCAGCGTGGACTAGAGGAGCCAGGCTGACTACATGCAGCCAGGGCTGTTGGTCTCATGAGGCTTGCAAAGGCCTGAAATGCAGAGACCATCACATCCAGAGGTTCTCTGCCACATGCTTCAGCCACGTGAAACCACACAGAGTATCAAACACAACGCAAGCCCTCAAGCCTGTGCAGCACGGAGTCGAGTCTACTCGAGACTTGAGATGCAAGTAAGGGGCCGAAGGGGCCGGATACAGGCAGCTTGAGGCAAACTGAAGCAAAGCAAGCCTTGGCAGCAGTTTGGTCGATACGTCACGCTCATTTGCAGTGGTGGTTGAGATGTCACAGAGCAGACACTCGCAGCAGTAGCACTACCCGGATTTCGGCACTGAGATGTACGTACCTCACATGGAGTGAATTGCCTGCCAGTCCCAGCTCGCGCTCAATGGCAACTTTGACATACAAGGGCAGCAGCTGCAGCACGCTTTGCACAGGCTGCAGATCTGATAGTGATGGATCCAAGCTGGCACTTGGCAGCTGTGTTGTTGCACTGTCTGTACTGCTGGATGCCATGGGAGAGATTGATGATCCATGAGATCCTCCTTGAGCAGACATTGCCAGGCTGAACTGCAAGTCTGGGCTTGCTTGGGAGAACCAGCGATGAATGTTGAGCTGTAGGGTGGGATTGTGGTCAGCAAGTCCAATGGTGAAGAAGCTGGGAAGATCCTTCTTTTCAAACACATTCCTGAGCCTTTTGGTTCGGAGTAGGCTCGCAGATACTGCTGCTTTGAGAGCTGGTTCTTCTCCTATCTGACAAAAGGAAACAGGCACAAGCTCAAATGCTTGTGCCCTTTGCTTCAGTCCAAAATTCACGCAAGCACGTGCTGCGGCTTTCTTGATCTCTGCATGCTCACCAACATTGACTGTGCTGATGGCTTGCCGCAAAGCTTTTTTAGCCTTTGCGACCTGCAATGCCACAACTTCAATTCATTACAGTCTTTGAACACAAGGCAATATATTTGTTGGGGCATACCACACCTGCGTCGAGTCTGAAGTTTCAGGCCGCTGAGGTGGTGACCCTAATTCTGGCATATGGAGCTGACTGATCTGCAGCACGTTATGTCAAGCACCCCTGCAGGCAATAATCCAAGGTGCTGACGTCAGGCTGCTGACAAGAACTGCCCATGCCCTCATGGACAAAGAGCAATTCCGTTCAGGCGACCGAAGGAAGGTCTCGCGTATGCCGCAAACCTTCGAAGGTACCGGTAAGCGACCTAGTTGTCCTAGACTACAAGTACGCGCCGGAAATCGCACTGATGATTTGTGCTTCAGACAGAGTTCGTGATTTCCGTGTCCCGATCGCTTGCTAAGCGCAGAGCCGGAAGGGGCTTGCAGGGGCTGATCACAACTTGTGACACAGTGGCGATTACAAGCAGACATGCAAAGGATACTAGCCACCACAGAAAGCAAGGAGTTATAACTAAGATCGATGCGTACAGGAAACCGCCTGCCAGCTCGGCTCATGCAAGCGCCCGCGGCTCAACGAAGAGCAATGGTTTCGGAGCCATGGCCCAGATTCTGCAAGTGACTAATGTGACCGTTTGCATAAATGCTTCGATGTAACTTGTACTTGGGTTCATGACCACATGTTGACAAGGGGGGCCGTACGTGAGGGGCCAACTTTGCAGTTGACAGATGCCTTGAAACTTTCCCTGAGGTAGCTGTTTCTCAAGTATGCGCTCCTGGGCCTCTTGTGTTGCTGCTTTGCTCAGCTGCAGCTGCTTGTGTTATGCAGCAAGCTCAGGGCTAGGTGTTGAGCTTCGTGAATGGGCTAAGACTGCAGGTATACCGCCGGGCCTGGTTCTTAGAGATTGAGATTGAATGATGCATGATGAGGCATGAGCAACATTATCATATTTGTTTGTAAACAAAGAGCGGTAAACATGAGTCAACAGATGCAAAGCAGTGGTCACTCAATGCTGCTGCTGCTGCGATTGCAACTCTGCTTGGAGTTCAAGCAACCCTTGTTTGTGCTGCATCCAGCTTTGACTTGTGCGAGGTAAACTGCTGAGTACTGTTTGTCAGCTGGGACCAAAACTGAGTATTATTTAATATTTGATATTAACAAACTTCCAGGATTCCGAAAATGGCTCGATTCACAAGCAACTTTGAAAATGTTCGGCAGCTTATTTTGCAAAACCAGGAAATTTTAAATATTTAAAAAATTAAATAGTTGCGAGCACTGGGTTTATAAACATTTCTAGTCTTTAGTAAGAGACTTGTGTCAAGTTTGCCATGAAGAATCCCGAGTGACATCTCATGTCTGTGCTGCTGTGACTGATCAGTTTTACAATCTGAATGTGTAGAAATCCCCCCAAGGATTCAACCTAGCCTGTGGTTTAAGCTGCTAAGGTGTCAGGCTGACC
>JAABUK010007759.1_pt1 | contig 15351 bp, 18 predicted proteins | sample 5559141 | NCBI WGS metagenome assembly JAABUK01 (sample SAMN10711869, study PRJNA513367) | rock metagenome | isolation source: Antarctica rocks | place: Antarctica: Victoria Land, Pudding Butte nord | collected 2016-01-03
AGCTCCAGAGGGCAGCTGAAGCTGTGCCATGTGCACCCTCAGGCCAAAGGTGGCCCTTGATTCGTCTGTCCATGACTCTGGAAGCTGCATCAGACAAGCCAGAGGAGACCAAAGGCACTCTGGTCTTCAAGGTATGGCTTCTGCCTAATTAACATTGCATCTGTCAGCTGCCTTCTGGCTGCTGTTGATATGCTGAAACGGCTGAAGCTGCTGCTGATGCTGCTGTGTCTGTTTACTAAACTGGAGTCAAGTGCTGTGCCTGCTCAACGGCCACGAAGCTTGTCTCACGTGCAGCAACATGCATTTGAGCTGAGATCAGGCATGTTTGTGTGCGTCTCTTGTGTATTTGCTGGCCTGTCACGATAGGTGGTTTCTCATCTGCAGCCAACTTGCACAACAACAGCTGTACCGAAAGATACGAGCAACTTGATTAGCTTTTAGGAAGTATGCTTCTGCTGCGATGCATCAGCGTTCAAAACAGTCTGATCAATTACCCCATCTGATCAATTACCCCTTTGCGGCTGAAGTCAGGTGAATACAAGGCTGACTGCTGTTTGATTGGATGGAATCGTAGGTGTGGTGTTGGAAGAATGACTATGCAGCAGTCCCTGTCCAGCAGCGCTTGATGCAGGACTTGGATGACTGGGCAGCCGCCAAGAGTATGAGCTATGAGTGTCAAGCTCAAAACTTCCGCCTCAGAAACTTCATGGCATTCCTGTGCAAAGGCCTGCCACGCTTTGACCAGATGCAGGTCACGACCACACTTGCTGTGTTCAATGTTTGATTCTGCTCAACCGAACTTGAGAGACAGAGAAATGAGTTCCATACGTTTTGTGCTTACCAGTACTGCATGAAAGTTTATTGTCTGTCTGGCTTTTGATTTTTGTTTCATCAAGATACGGCACTGCTGCTCCATGCGCTGAACAGGATAATTTCAGACTGAGACTCAAGCTGAATCAGCTGCAAATGCATGGATTGCAGCCTCAGAGACGCAAATCAATTGTCCAGGATTGACAGTCTGTAGCTTCGGTCCTAGTCATCAGCTGCACCAACGGCTCTCAAAAGGGAGAACAGGTTATCCACAGACCTTGCTTGAGTACTGCAAATTTCCTTGCAGGCTGAATTGGACAAGTGGGGCAAGCTGGATGTTCAGAAGAAGCGAACACTGCCGGGCTTGATGGAGCTGCTGCAGGCAGATGAACGGCCTGAAGCTGACCAGCCTGAGGTCTATACTCATCTTCCTCTCTTGCATGCTTCTGCAAACGCTGCTCAAGACTGCATCGCCTTGCCGCTTAGTATCATGTGCTAGGTTTACCACAGCTGTCAACATCAACACAGATGACCGTTACAACTAAATCTCTGGCATTGGCGATGCAGTGGTTGCTGTAAACAGTTCTGTACCTTCCTGTATGTCAGCATACAGCCAGCCTACATGGCAATGTCTGTCTGAGCATCACACTTCCCTGCTGCATGCTCGTGCACCAGATCAATTCCATGCGCCTGTTCACAATGCATATTTGATCTTTGTCAGGGGTTACTGTTACAATAGTGTATGTACATCTGCAGGGTCTGTTAGTCAGTCTGAGGCCCTATCAACGCCAGTCCCTCAAGTTCATGCTTGACATAGAGCAGACTGAGGGCGGCTTCAGAGACCAGCTCTTCTGTCAGGTCACCAACAGCCAAGGAGACACCTACTGGTATTCACCCCTCCTGGGGCGATGCAGCACACATGTGGATCCAATGCCTCAAGGCGGAATTCTAGGTCAGTGGCACATATGTACCTGCACACATGCAGTCACATTGCTGGGCAGCACCCATGATGTTGTGATTACATAGCTGTCAAAATTGTTATGTGAATGCACCTTGCAGGGATGCTTAGAACAGCCTGCTCTGAAGAGTTAAAGCTTGCCCTGCATGTACCTACTTCATCAAGAACTGGGAAGCATAATCACTATCATCGTTACTGTTACTCATGGCGTGTACAGGCCTGACGTGCAGGGCTCAAAGCTGCTGTATGTGCAATGAAGATATCTGTGCGATTCTTTGCGTGCATAACCTGTCTGCTACATGCCAGGGCAATGGTACAGCCTCGTATATGACTGCCATGCAATTGCGCTCAGTTGTCCAACTAGATCATGACTCTGCAACTTCCTGTAACCAGCATGATGGGCAGATGTCCTGTTGCAGTGGTCTGCATGACACTCTGCAGCGCTCCTGTACTCCTCATCGAATGTCTTGGTTGGTTAGAAGTTGCAACTGCTCAATGAGTCATTGATGGCTGCTGAAGGTGAGGAGATGGGGTTGGGCAAGACTGTGGAAGTGGCTGCCCTGGTTCTTAGTCACCCTGCGCCTCCTCTGCAGTCTACGCACAAGACTACTGCTGATGGCCTGATTGCATCAAGGTGACATGCCATTGCAGTGAGCGTTGTTTTGAATTGCTTGATCATATGACTGCAGTGCAAGCAGAAAAAGTTACACTGCAATGTGGTCATGAGTAAATCTAGTGCCATTCACAGTTGCAAGGACTGTCATCTTTGCGCTTGGTGGTTGTTGCATAGCACGCTTGATATGCTTGCTAGTACACTGCTAGACCTGCACAAAGGCCCTGGGTTAGTTGGTTTTGTTTAATGCGCTTCAATGAGCGTACTTTCTGGCAGTTAGATGTGTCCTAATTGCCTTTTGTTTGCTGCCTGAAGGGCAACTCTGGTGGTGTGCCCAGTCTCACTGATGGGCCAATGGGCAGAGGAACTGGCAGACAAGGCCAAGGGCCGCCTCAAAGTGCTCCTTCATCATGGTCCCAAACGCAGCAAAGATCCCAAAGACCTTGCTGCATATGACATAGTCCTGGTGACATACCAAACCCTGGGACTGGATTTCAGCCGGGGCTTGAAGGACACTTCTGGGGATGGCAAAAATCGGTTCCCGCCCTGTGGCAGCATACAGTGGCACAGAATAGTGCTGGATGAGGCGCATACGGTGAAGAATCCCACTGCTCAGCTGACCAAAGCTTGCATGGCCTTGGCAAGCAACAAAAGGTCGGTCTTGACTTTGTATGGACACGCATGAATGATACAGGAACATTGTGTATCGTAGTGCTGCTTTAGTCATGGGGCAATCTGTGTGCTGTTGCACTCAACAAGCTGTCACCCTGCAACTTGCAGCATACATGCACTTGTCCATTCACTCCACCACTGATCGTGCAACACCACCTCTTGTGCACAGTGACGCAGCTGGAATCTGCTGGTCATGCACTTGCCTTTGTTGTGCAGAAAAGTTGATTCAGAGCCCTATATATGATTACATGAGGCAACTAAATTGCCTCCTCAACCACACAGCTAGCTGTCTGTTTCCTGGGCTGTGCATGGTTGAGCATTTGGGGAGTGAAAATTACACCATCAGATAGCAGCAACATTGAGTGGACAGACAGTGCATCTGCCAACTCAAGCAGATATGCTTCATGAGTCCCTTTGTGACCTACCCCATTGTGATCTACCCTTGTGTTTGCAACAGGTGGTGTGTGACAGGCACGCCGGTGGGCAGTGACATTGCTGACCTCAAAGGCCAGTTCAACTTCCTGCAGCTGCACCCATTCACCAACAAGAATTTCTTCTCTGTATATGTGAAGCCAGCGTACACTGGGAGCACATGGGCGCGGCCCCCGGCGTCCATGCTGCTCTGCGTCCTGAGTCAATGCATGATCCGCCATACAAAGCTGCAGGTGAGCCTTGCCATGACCCCCACCCCTACCATGGCCCCCACACATGCCATGACCTTTCTCACTCTGTTGGCTAGCTGCTCTTCAGTAGCATTGGGCAGCTATATGGAGGAGACTTCTTAGCATCCAGCAGAGGCATCATGTCTGTTTGCTGTGCGTCTGTTGTGTTGGGTGAATGCTACATTATGTCTTCTCCAACTTCTGAGATGTTGCGGCAGGTTCTGGGAGGCGAGGAGATTCTGCAGCTGCCCAAAAAGACTGAAGACCTCATTCCAGGTCAGCACAACCATGCTTTGTTAAACGTCTGCGTAAACATGTCATTAAGGACACACCAACAGTTGATATAGAATCTGCGCCATTGTCTGAGGCATCATGCACACGCATTCCATATGGCCATTTCTGCACTTGGTCGAAACCGCGTGACACATGACATAAGGCTGTGGTGCTCAGCAGCAGCAGCACCATTGCCTTCAAGGCAGCTTCACACCTATTCAACTCTGATAACATATGTATGTATGTATGTCTCAGATGCTTGAATGCGGCACAGCATTAGCTGAAGGCACACAGCATCAGGGCATGGTGCCAGGGATGTCAAAACAATTGTTTATCCACACCTTTCCTGAAACGCTGCCCAACCTATTCCAAGTTGTTCAAGACAGGCTACTCTGACATGAGACTTGTCCTGCACGTACCTAGCTCATCATGAGCTGGAAAGCCTTCAATTGATCATTATCATTGCTGTTATTATTATTTATTATTATTATTATTAGCCCACCCCTGGGATGGTACTGCAGTAAGCTTTAGTCAGGAGGAGCAGGAGCTGTATATGCATGTCTTTGAGAGGGCCAGGACCAAGTACCACATGTTCCGCACACATGGGCCCCACATGGTCAGCAAGAAGCTGATACAGATCATGAGCACCCTGCTGCCTCTGAGGCGCATCTGCAGTGGTGGCCAGCTCTCTGACAAAGACCTGGCTGTGGTCAGTACCTTCATTCATGCTCAACATGACAGTCTTGCCAGTAGTAAACTGATTGCATCCCTGCCTGGCTGGTGTTGTTGTCTGCAATCAGATGACTTTCCAGAATGCTTATGATAATCAAAAAGCTTTTCAGCTCATATTGAGCTAGGTATGTGGCAAAGTTTCATGTTTGTATGTTTCAGAAGTTGAAGCTGTAGGAGGTCTGTAGCGTGCTGTCACAAGAAGGCTTTGTTGTGCTACTGCCGCACTGCAAAGGCCTGGCATATGCATGCTGTGCTGATCTGAGCAGAGCACATGCAGAGCTGCACATGAATACCAGGCTTATCGGTGTCAAAGCCTTGCATGCCAGCGTGCGTTCATCCGGCAATCGTCCCAATTGTCACTGAAAGTAGCAATGTTGATCCGATGCTGGACTGTTATCTCAGGAGCTGCCAAGTGCTGTGGGGGCAGTCAACATGGCTGTGGACCCAAATGCAGTCTGCACAGAGGAGGCTTGCTGCATCTGCTTCGAGAGCCCCATCCGGGAGCCCACACGTACCAAGTGCAACCACTGGTTCTGCTGGTATGTTGCTGTTGCTCATTAATGAATGTTGTGACACTCTGATTGACACAAGAGTTGGTCAGCTTTCCTGTCAGCATGTTCAGTGGCAATGCGCTATCAAGCACTGCTATGGTCTCTGCCTTGCACTGTGCAACAGCAGGTACTGTGGACTCTGCTAGGGACCACGTTTGTTGCTATCTATTCATGAGTTCAAATGGACGCAGCTTTGCCATGTCTTGGCTGTAGAGGTACGTACAAAAATATGTACAGTTGCAAACTGCAAGCTGGATTCTCACGCCAATGTTGTGTGTGCAGTCACTCCATTGGGATTGCTGCAAGGACGCAGGGGAGCTGCCGCCCTGCATTGCTTGGTCTACACCTGCAAATACTGCTTGTGACTGTTCCACAAACAAGCAGGGAATGCATTGGGATGCTGCTGCAAGGTCATAAATGGGCTGCTGCCTCCTGTCTTTGCCCAGGAAATCTACTGTCAAAGAGCAGGTGGTGCTGCTACTAAACGCAACTGTTGAATTGGGCTACAGGGAATGCATTGGGACCTTGCTGCAAGGGCGCACAGGGGCGGCTGCCAGTCTGGTCTGCCCACTGTGCCGAGCCACCGTGCAAGGGCAGGAGCTGGTCAAGGGGGTGAATGAGGATGCGCAAGCCCTCGAAGAAGAAGACTCCTTCGCTGCCAGCCTGGAGCAGAAAGCCAGCACGAGCGAGTCCAAGCTGATGGCCTTGCTTGAAGAGGTGACAGCCTGTCTGTGTGTCTGTTCATTGGTCTGCCATCCTGTCTGTCCAGGCCGTCTGTGTGTCTGTCAGTACGAGCGTCTGTCTGTGTACGTTTGAAGTCAGCAGCTCCGCTAGAGGGAGATGAGCATGCAACCACCGATATGTGCTTTTGTCCAGCTGATGGCGCTGTTGTAAGGGAGTGCCCAGGTGAAAAGGAAAGCCTCTTGAGGCTGTTAAACATGTTGGCACATACCAAGCGTATTGTACGCACATCTGCATTTACTTCTGGCTGTTGTCTCGCTGACCTTCTGTTGACATCAATACAAGTGCCATGCACTCCAACAAGCATTGAGAGCAGTGAGATGCGTGTGCTGCAGCTACGAGTGATGAGGGAGAATGACCCCACAGCCAAGGCGCTGGTGTTCAGCCAGTTTGTGAGCACCATTGAGTGGCTGAAGGTGAAGCTGGCAGAGCAGGGCTTCAGCTACCGCACCATCGCAGGCTCTATGAGCCTCCAGCAGAGATCAAAGGTACTCAAAGCTCATGCAGGTGCTGCTGCCTCTCCCTTTAGCAGCTTTTGTGATGACCGCCTTTCCATGCTTTGTTTTTGCAAGGCTTCTGTTTGATGGCTTTGCTTAGTGTCGACCTCCTGCTCTCATGCCTACATATCAGCATGATGCTTGTGAACCTGAGCCGGACATCAGACACTGTTGGACAGCTGTCAAGCCATTGTTACAGACCATGCTGCACTCCTTAGAGCCCTTTCGCAACATGCTCTCTCATACAGTCCTACCATGACATGCTCCCTTCCAAATCTGGCACGACATGCTCCGGCATTAAGTCTAATCCTGAGGTTCAAGGCACTATCAGCACATAGACCTCAGATGCACATGTCTGCACAGCTTCAGCTCCTGTAATGACTGCTTCACGGCGTTGCCACCTGATGCCGTGCCAATGCTGTGCATGCTCATCATCATATGAATGACACTGCCTGCCGTCAGCGCCTCATGCGCATCTGCCCTGCTTGTGTGCAGGCAATAGAGGCGTTCCAGAAGGATCCGCCCACGACAGTCTTCCTGCTGTCCATGCGTAGCGGCAGTGTGGGCATCAACCTTACCTCTGCCAACTATGTCTTCATTCTGGAGCCAGCCCTGAATCCAGCCTTGGAAGAGCAAGCAGTTGGGCGAGCCTGGCGTATGGGTCAGCAGAGGGAGGTCAATGTCAAGAAGTTCTTTGTCAAGGTCAGGATCTATATCATGTCTCTTTGACATTGGAATGACAGTAGTGCAATCATGTTGCATTCATCATCTACTGCCCATGCTTGCACTAAATGCTTCACTGGGTGCAGTGACAGTATTGGGTCTGCTGACGCCCCTTCCATCCGACCTTCATCCACTCATTTATTCATCTGTTATCTCATGCATTCATTCAATCATGCAGTTCTTGCGTTTGTTCGTTCGTTTGGTCGATCATCCATTTGTTAGTTGCCTTCATGTAGATGTTCATTTGTATGTTCATTCTCTTTGTCATTTCCCGTGAGGTTAAGCTTGTACAGTCCTAAATAGATGCACAGTGCAGGGCTGAGCTACTGACCATCAATGAAGGCGCTGCTGTCCTAGCCATCTCTAGACTTCTGATGTGGTGACTTGCAGGGATCTGTGGAGGAGAGAATCATGCAGATGGTGCAGCAGCGCAAAGAGGGGGTCAAGAGTCAAGAGCCCAGCACCAGTGGGGGTCTCACCTGGGCTGATCTGGGCCAGCTTAGGGCTTCAAATCGCAACCAGGTGCGTGCTGCTTTCAGGACCGAGCTACCGCCAAAACTTACTTATGCAGTCATTTTTATATTTTCTTCCACAGCTGAGGATGAGTTCATCATGATAGTACATTGTCATACAGTGGCAAATTACCCCATTTGCTGGCTCAATTGACTGAATGAGTGTATCTGTCCGCTTTTTTACTTGCTACAGTAATGAAGCAGCCCAGGTTTTCCTCCTGTGCACCATTGCATATGCCTCTGTGTTTTTGATTCAGCCAGTTTTGGAATGTCACTGCGCTGTCCATGTGTTTGCAGGTGAAAGCACAGGACATAGTGGGGAGCATGAAAGCTGACAAGCAAAACCTCAGGATGGAGGAACTTGACCTGCTGTTTCAGACCCCCAGCTTCGGTGCAACTGCTTGAAGCAGGCACCTTCCCATCAACTGATGATGCCGCTACATTAACAATGCATCATCATCAGTGTGTGCCCAGTGTAGTCTACAGTGAACAGTATGATGTGCAAATAGATGAATTGCTAAGTACTATAGAGTAGCCCAACAGTAGCATTCATGCAGAGAAACATTGGTGTTTATGCTCCCTAAGAATTTTGGGTCAGCTTTTTGGTCATCTCCTCAAGCAGCAGCAGGACATTCTGCCGCATATATAGACATTCTGCCTTACTTATCTTCATTCAATGTACGTGACTATTCAAAGTGTGCACCTTAGGATAGCTTGTAGATAGATTTGCTGGACAGTGTAAGAGCTATTGAGGCCCTCCATGCATAGCACAGCTTGAAGATCTTATCTGCCGAAAGCCATTTGCAACATGCCCAAGATACTGTGTTACAGCATGTGTCGCAGGGTACAATGAGTTAAGGGGCATCCAATGCGCAATGTGGGTTTTTGCCCTACAACAAGTGACTTCGGAATCGGTAGCTCGTTGGGCATGTACAACTGCCCTAACATGAGGTCTTGCTGTTGCATGCACTGATCCAGCAGGGCAGCATGTATGCAGAACCATGAGTGCATTGCCTGGCCACTACATCACAAACATGACAGCAATACACACAAGCTGCCAATCATGCTCATTGTAAGCTGCTCAGCCACTGCTTTGCATCTTGCTGAGACGCATCTGGATGAGCTAATTGCCACTGCATTAGCTTGTGTGTTATCTTTCCTATCTGAGGTCCTGCTGCACCAGTTGCTGCCTTGATCTGCAAGTACAGAAGCCATTAGTCACAAGCACCGGGATGTCCCAAGAGGCTGCAGCTCGCGTCTTCTGCAGCGTCTTTCATTTCTGAGTAGCCCCAAATGCAACCCACAATGCACTGATGCATGACATCATACTGTTTGCACCACACACAGCAGCGCAGCCAACAGCCTGGACAAAATGAGCACAAAATAGTCTGACATGCTCCAATGGTGAGACCAAAACGTCAGTGGAGTTTGTGGTGTACTGTAAATATGACCTGTTGTCCATCCAGCAAGGGAAGCCAGCCAGCTTCTTGCCAGCACTTGTCTAGCTTGAATGCCATCACAGCACTCTCAAGACTATGGCAGCAAGCCACCCTGCACGAAGACCAGTCACATGCTTTAATCAGCACCTAACCTGACTTCTGATCACATTCATACAATCTGACTTGGTGTCATGACACAGTTGGCCTAGCCTTGGCAAGCGACAATGCACAATCATAGGACAGCAATGTGTCATATGAACAGCATCAGTTACAGCTCAGTACATGGCTGATAGTCGCACATGTATGAGTGTTTTGATCCTGTATGATGTTCACCAAACAAATGTCAGTTTTGAGGTGAGGCCCCCTCACGGGGTAGGGCCTCAGCCTCGGCAGGAATGTGATTTCATGCCGGCAACCATCGGGGTATGCCATGTACAATCATGACAAAACAATAATAAAATGTCAGTGTAAAGGTGAGGGCAGCTGTGGCTTACCTTGCAGCTACATTGGTGTCAGTGTTGTCCTCATCTGCATCTGCGGAGGACCCACTGCGTGACTCAGACTCAGAAGCATCAGCCTCAGCTGAGTCAATCCCCAGGGACTTGGCAGAGGATGATGGAAGCAGGGATGCAATAATAGTCCCTGCAGGCATCAGTTGGGATCATGATGCATCCCTGATTGTTTGCATATGTGCACTCCAGCAAAGTAGTTAACGGAAGTTTTGTTGAAGACCTCAAATTTGCAGGATGATTGGTATCCTAGAGATGCTTCGAACAGCAAAGGCAAGGTCTACTGCTGTACCCTCCATACCACACCAAGACTACAATGTATGGAACATCTGTGTATGGCGTGTCACTGAGAGCCTCTAATTTGCACCAGCACATGCCAACGCTAGTGATGAAACAAGATCAGAAAGACTCTTGACAATTTGCCCTCTTTGAGAAGGTGCAAAGCTCAGATTCAATAAAGCAAGAAATGGCAACAGCAACAAGCGCGGCAAGGAAGCACACCTACTCTCCAGTTGCCCTTCAGCTGTCGGACTGCCATTCCTAGCTTCGTCCTTAGCTCCTCTGGAGCAGATTCTTGCCAGCTGCCCCCCAGACCCTGTCACCAGCAAAGCACAATTTATCATCACTGTGCTTGCAGAGAGATCTACCTCTGCTTTGACAGCATACACAGAATCATGTGCTTGCAGAAAGTTTTACCTCTGCTTTGACAGCATACACAGAATCATGTGCTTGTCAACACCATGATAACAACACTTGTTTCAGCCAGTGTTGCCTTTGCAAGGGCCTTCAACAACTGCAGCGTGCAACAGCCATGCAGATGTGAAGTGCTGAAGAGTGCAACACTAGGTGCACGTAGTCTGCAGCCTTGACAAGACATGCTTGCAGAGAGAACTACCACTGCTTTGACAGCATACACAAAATCATGTGCCTGTCAACACCGTGATAACAACACTTTGTTTCAGCCAGCGTTGCCTTTGCAAGGGCCTTCAACAACTGCAGCGTGCAACAGCCATGCAGATGTGAAGTGCTGAAGAGTGCAACACTAGGTGCACGTAGTCTGCAGCCTTGACAAGAAATGCTTGCAGAGGAAACTACCACTGCTTTGACAGCATACACAAAATCATGTGCACATCAACACCACAACACTTGATTCAGCCTGTGCAGCCTTTGCAAGGGCATTCAGCATTGCAACAGTCAGATCTCGCAGCTGTGGAGTGCTGAAGACTGTAACACTAGATTCACCAAGTCTGCAGCCTCGACAAGAAACGCATGTGTGTGGGAAGAAATGGTGACCTGAAGAGTCTGGTAGACCTGGAGAAGCTCTGGGGCTTGTGCCTGTACCTCAGCTGCCAGAGTGGCATAGCTCTTCTTCCATTTCATGGACTCCCCTACAATGAGAGGCACAACAGGCAAGCTCTTGCCCTTCTTGCCCTTACTTGCCAGTGCCCTCACAGGCAGAAGCAGGGCAGACAGCAAAGCCACCTTCACCTCTTCTTTACCAACGTTTACCTGCATGCACAAACAGCACACCATACAGAAACTGTCTATTGATTCTCTGCTTGTATACACTTTGTGAAGCAGATTTACTCAGAAGCCTAGGCTGTCTGAAGATGTGGTGTACAGTGTACAAGTCATGCCAGCGACAGTGCAAAGCAGGTGTGTGGCTGCAGGCTACAGACAGAAATATCACTACATTTGGTGCTTCCAAGAGCAACACAGGGTGCAAGGGGGAGAAATATGAAAGAAGGGGCCCCAATCACCAAAATTCAGCATCATAGCTTGGGGATCAATCTGTGTGGGGCGCATTGGGCCAGGCATTAGTCAGCTCAAGCTCTGTCATCACCACATGACAGCAAGCCTGACTTGACCTCACAAGTGCTGTCACAGAAGCGTAAAAGGTGGTATCAAAACCTCGCATGGCTGACACATGCACCAACATACGTGGACTGGCGGTTGTACAAAGAAGCTGACCTGGAAGTTGACCGCTGCCAGCGTAGCTGAGGCTGCTGTCACTAGCTGCACGCATGGCTCCCCCCAGTTGCTGGGCAGCTTTGCCTCGGCATCAGGGGTGACTGTAAACACGGCAGGAAAGAGGCGCAAGCGGTTGATGTCTGTCATAGCCCTCACAGGGTCAGGACCTGCATCATCATCAACACTTGCTCCCAGGCGTTGCTTGGATCCAATGCTCAGTGGTTTGTACTGTGCATGGTGACGAGGGATGTACGTGGCAGGGGCGAGTAAGCCTGACCTCTGGAAGGCCATGTGAAGAGTTGGGCGTGTCATACGCAGGTTATGTGAGCAGCTCCAGTGGGACCAATGTAAGGGGTCAAGACAGGGTTGCGCATCCAATATGAATGCAACATAATCAAGTAAAATCTGGGCGTTTCCATGATGAAGTTGTCAGGAAGAGACTGCTGATACTTGCAGCGTGAAAAACAGCAAGTTGTACAATGCCGCAATGTCACACACCGCTGAACATGCCATCCAACTCTGTGCCAACACGTTCCCTGCTGACCTTCTTCATCAAGGCTTCTCGCACCTGCAAGGGAGCAGTAGCATGCAAGTTGGTGTTAACAGAAAGAATTGTGTAACAGTGAAGCATGAACACGTGATTATGCATGATTCAGTCCAGCCTGTTGTGTCATGCAAACAGGCACTGCATATTAAAATGCAAAATCATGCCTTATTTGGCATAGGGTATTCATGGGGTTCAGGGGTGTCAGGAAGCTTGAATGTGCAAACTGGTCGACGCAGCTTCTGGAAGTCGACATCGTCACCCCGCTAAGATCAACTGTAAGCCGAGATCGGCAGCCTTCTATACGACTTTGCTTGGCCGCAGCCGCCAAGCGTGTATACAGTGAGCGTGTCGTCACTTGATCAAGATGGGTAGCCTCAAAGTGCAAGTCAAGTGGCAAAAGGACACATATGATGTCGAGATAGACAGGTCACAGCCACCGCTAGTGTTCAAACAGCAGTTGTTCAGTCTGACAGGCGTTCCAGCCGACCGACAAAAGATTATGGTCAAAGGTGGTATGTTGAAAGATGACGCTGATTGGAGCAAAGTAGCAATCAAAGGTGGCCAGAAGCTCATGATGATGGGAACAGCTGATAAAGTACCAGAGGCACCACAAAGTTCACAAGTCTTCCTAGAGGACTTGCCAGAAAGCGAGCAGGACATAGAAGGCTTTGCCAAATATGGTGCAGGGTTGCAGAACCTGGGCAATACATGCTACATGAACTCCACTGTACAGTGCCTATATGCTGTACCAGAGCTGCGTCAGGCACTGCAAGATTACTCAGGGGCAGCAGGTGGCAGTGACAGCAATGCTAAGCTCACAGAAGCAGCAAAAGGACTGTTTGCAGACCTGAACAGAAGTGCACAAGCAGTTCACCCACTGCGGTTTCTGCTGATGTTGCGAGAAAGATTTCCCCAGTTTGGGGAACAGAACAGGCAAGGGCAGTATTCACAGCAGGATGCTGAGGAATGCTGGACACAGCTTGTCTACACCCTAAGGGAGACAGTCAAGGTGAGTCTGACCATTACTGCAATCCTGCTGTGTAGCATACCCAAACCTAGCTGACAACAGGCAGCAGACTGGCTAGGTAGTGCTGCAGGATTCAGCTGCTCCCACAGAGTCTGCCATCAACAAGCTGTTTGGTGTTGGCCTACACACTAAGCTCACATGTGAAGAGTCTGGTGAGAGCATTGAGGTGCGGTTCCCAGCTGTTGGCCAGGCTGCCTGCTTTGCCTCGGTTGCAAGGCTCCAACATGCAGCCTAGCTGACAAACAGTTGACGTACAGGAGGATAATACTGCCTATACAGTTAAATGCAACATAGACACTGAAGTGAACAACCTGACAGAGGGTATCAAACTAGCATTGAAGGATGACAGGGAGAAAAACAGTGAGAAGCTGGGGCGCCTAGCAGTCTTTACGGGCAGCAGCGCCATCACCAAGCTGTCACCCTACATGACAGTGCAAATGGTCCGCTTCTTCTACAAGGTCCAGGCTGCTCAGAAAGCAAAGATCTTGCGAAAGGTACCCGCTTTTTAAACACTCTGTGACACACAAGCAAAAAGATGGCCCTGTGATATCAGCTCAATTGACAGTGGCAAGAAGGAGAATTGCACAGCTGCTGCAGTGAATAGCTGTCTCTTGTACTTGACTGTCTGATTGCTATGGAAAAGTCGGCAAATGCAGCTTGTAGTCTGTACTGCTGATAGGGTGTCATGTAATGCAGGTGGCATTCCCAATTGTGCTGGACATGTATGAATTTTGCAGTGATGAAATGAAGAAGCAGCTAGATGGGCCCCGAGAAGCAGTCAGACACGAAGAGGACAGGAAAGCCAATGCCGACAGAATTGTCAAGAAAGCCAAACAGGTATGTTATGCATGCACAGCTTCCTTGGTGCATGTCACATGCTGCCCTGTGTCTGAATATAAATGTTGTGAGCAAAAGACACCTAGCCGAGTTCATGTATGACATGCATGACATGCGTACGGGCATAAGAGGCAGCTGTAAAACAGTCTGCAAAAAGTTTGAGAGCATGCACAAGTTTGCAGAATCTCGATATATGAATTTCAAATGGCTGAATTGCTAAATTTGCAATCAAAGCTACAACAACATTGGGCAGGAGGAGAGTGATGCCCAATACAAGAACAAGGGCAAGAAGGGTAGCAAAGCTGAGACGTCCAGCAAAGTTGAGTCAACCTCTACAGCTGCAACAGGCACCAGTGCAGCCGCACCACAGGCAGACAGCAGCAAGGATGTTGAGATGACTGATTCCTCAGACCCCAGCAGCAGCAGTGATAGCAAGCATATAGGAGAGATGACAGGTGGGCCTGTGATCCTTGCTTGATGCTTGCACAACAGTGTTCAAGGGCTTGAAATAGCCTGAAACTTTGTGTACCATGATATGTTGTAAAGTGCCATGGCCTGTCATACTTTGCAGGGAAGTATGAGCTGTGTGGGGTGCTAACGCACAAGGGACGTAGTGCTGACTCTGGCCATTATGTATCTTGGGTCAAGCAGGCTGACAACTCGTGGATTCAGTTTGATGATGACCAGCTTGTTCCCAAGAAAGAAGAGGACATTGTGACTTTGGCTGGCGGCGGGGATTGGCATATGGCATATCTGTTGTTGTATAGAGCCCAGAGGGTAGCATAGAAAGTTGTTTTATGAGCTTGACATATCGCCCATAGTGTTGTTTTGGTCAAATTGTTTAGGTAAATGCTTACCTCATTGCTGGCTGCAGCTTCTTGTAAGCTTGACTCCAGCTGGAAGCCAAACCTTGCTGCAAAGCGCACTGCCCTCAGCACCCTCAGAGGATCTGTAAAGTTGCAAAGCGGTGTGAATTTTTTTGGAGGCTTCGAGAGCAAGCTTGGCGTTGGCCTGATCAGATAGCATACCATCCAGAAACGTCTCCTTTGGCTGCAGTGGTGTCCGCACAATGCCAGCAGCCAGATCCTGTTTGCCCTTGCCAGTGAAATCCTCCACCTCAGTAGTGTTGATATTGTAGAACATGCTGTTGAAGGTGAAGTCGCGTCTGAATGCATCCTGCTCAGGAGTACCAAAGGTCATCTCCGGTATTCTGTGCGCGGCATCGCTGACGTAGGTTTCAGAGCGCAAATTGACCAGGTCGACCTCCAGCTCATTGA
>JAABUK010007760.1_pt1 | contig 15351 bp, 13 predicted proteins | sample 5559141 | NCBI WGS metagenome assembly JAABUK01 (sample SAMN10711869, study PRJNA513367) | rock metagenome | isolation source: Antarctica rocks | place: Antarctica: Victoria Land, Pudding Butte nord | collected 2016-01-03
GCTGGGCCTGCGCGAAGCTTGTGCGCAGCTCTGCTGCATTGTGGGCCACCTTCTCCCGCTCCAACTCTGCCCGCCGTACCCGCCCCTACCATGCACAATGACCAAGTCAACCTCACATGCAGGGGTCGTCATCACACCCGCCATAGGGAAAGGAAAGGAAAGGAAAGGAAAGGAAAGGAAAGGAAAGGAAAGGAAAGGAAAGGAAAGGCTTTTTAGCAATCAATACGGGAGCCTCCTAAGGCGGCAGCCCAGAGCTACACCCATCATCATTATGATTAAACAAGGTGTAGGCCAGAGTGGTGCTGTCAGGGGTGCAAAATCACACAGGACAGTATCTGCAGAAATCGGCTAGTATGCTGATGTTGAGCTGTTCAGAGTCAGCAAGCAAAAGCTGGAATGTGTCTGATGGACTGTGATAGTCATTGTGTTTGTCTAGGTGAGCATGGGCTCATCTGTTCATTGTCGATAGTTTTGGTTTCCTGCTGATAGGCTGGGTGCAAACACACCATCAAAACTGAAGCTATAGATCACCTTTTGAGTATGTTCTGACACCAAATTGGGGCCACGAGGGACTTGAGAAATGCTGGGCAGCAACTCTGTTATTGTAGCAAGGCAGAAAGCAGCATCTAGACAGTTAAGGCGCAATGCCCTGCTAGGATTCTGATATTCCGTCAGATGACAATGAACACCATAACACACTGCAAGACACCATGTCTTCATCCACTAAACATGTGTTCTCCTTTTTAGTCAAAGAAAAGCCTAGATGAGCTACCTGTATGAGGTCCTGTTTTGGCACTCAGCATACCATCAGTCACGTATAGTGGTGTTGGTACGCAAGAACAGTAACGTGTGCTGATGTGTTCCGTTAAACTGTAAAAACTTCACGCCTTTTTTGGCAACTGTGTCCAGACAGCCTTTTGCCCTCAACTTACCAGAACATCAGACCATGTTCACCCTGGTATACTGCTTCAAAATACAACACCAACACAGTGTTTGTACCTGAATGGCAAGGTGTGATGGATGAGCGGCAACGCTGTGCTTCTTGACAGGCAGACTTTCCTGCTGCTCAAGCTTGTGTTGAATGTCCTGAGTTGCGTTCTCAGAAGAATCGGCACGAGAGGTAGCCTCTTCTCTGGCAACCTGCAAGTGGACATTTAGCTTGATGCTGTGACTGATCGTTAAAGTACAGCAACAACGCGCTTTGAAGAGTCTGGAGTCCAGTCTGCATGCCCTTTGTGACCAGCATCTAGGTCAGAACTGCTAGCAGCAGAAAGATCTGGCTGAGGAACACACTCACATTGCACAGACAAAGATATCTGATGGAAACTTGTACAATCAAAGCATGATCTTGCAACTCAGCACAGTTCTGTCTGCAACATCACAACTGACACACATTGAGCCTAGATAGCTCACTCAGCAAAGAGAGAAAGCTGTACTGGAGGGGCAGCTGCAGATCTGGGGGAAGCTTGTGTTGGACATCAACATCCAATCCACAAAGCACAAAGCACAATGGAGGTCAGGTTGTTGATAACATGTATTGACTCATAGGATGACTTCAACTCTTAGGATGTTTGAAAAAGAGTTGAAAACGGTACTGAAGCGCACCAAGGGGGACACCTGACAGATGGGTGAGCACAAGCACGACAATATATGGCACAGAATCTTACCTCGGCCAGATGACGGGACTGTTGCAGCGCCTGTTCCAGTTGCTGATGCAAAGCAACAGCAGCATCCCGGCTGTCTTGCAGCTCCTGGGCCTCCTGCGCCAACTGCCTGTTGCTGACCTCAGCAGCTGCTGCCCGCTCATGGGCAGTTTGTTCAGAGGTCTGCACAGGCAAACATTGGTGTCAGTCATGTGCATTACTACAAAAAGGAGACCTGGCATCAAGGTATGTGTGGTCTCCTGAAGGGTACAATTGAAATGCACCTGGAGAACTAGAGAGACCTGTGCCATTCCTGCAGCAGAGTAGATAGAAGAGATGAATTTGCAGGTCAGCGTGTGTATCAGTCATTGCTGTGCCACAACGCCATGAGGATAATGGCAGTGAACGTATGCCTATCTGAACAATGTCTGCGTCAATTGAGTGCTTGGTAATACTTCTGTAACTATGTCTTGCCATGACTCACTTGATGCATCCGCACTGCTGAGACCCATGCATCAACATGATAAATGTGTCAGCAGCATCGCTTGAGCAGCATTGATGTCAATGCCAAAAGTACCCATGCATGATGTTGCAGACAGCCTGAAAGCGCTTTGCAAAGGGCCATGTGTTAAAGCAGCAGCTGGCCCAGCAGCAGCAGCTCAAGTGCAGGACCTGGTCAGAGTGCTTTCAGCCTTGAAATCCTGACAATGCCTTCGGTCAGGATCTCAAGGCTCCTCACGATGTTATTTCTGTTGCATCCAGAGTCAACAAGACACTGTTGACAAGTTTTTGCTCATGATGAGCTAGGTATGTATCTGTCTTGTGTACTATGAGGCCTACTAGTGTGTTGTTTCTGTCACCTAGTGGGGTTCAAATATTGTCAATCAGCAAATGGCCAAGTAACTACGTGTACTTAGCTGTACATAAATAGCCAGAAAGCCCACCTGAAGTCTCTGAACGTCCTCCAGAAGATCCAACACTCGCTGCTGTAGCTCACTGGAAGACTCCAGTTCGACGGGCTGCAACAGAATCACGTCCTAAGAGCCTAGCGTAGTCAACGGACAAGCAGTAAAGTGAAACAACAAGGTCTGACTAGCAGGCGCGAGCCTTGGCGGCAACAGCCAGCTGAATGTTTTGCAGTCGCACGTGACAGAGACAGTAGGCACAGAGGTCTAGCGTCGCAGAAGAGCTTACTGGTCCACTGGAATTTCGATATTGGTACACAAGGCCGCCTACGGCAGTAGCAGTAACGCCGAAGGTGCCCAACATCTTGATCTTAGAGATCCCCATTGTGGCAGGGTCCACAGCAGACTGGTAAGGAAAGTCAGGTGTTTCTGTGATTACTGACCCGATGCCTGCACACGACAGTTGACTGGAGCAGTTGTAATGTCGATCGCAACGCCCAGCATCGAGTCCGGGTGAAAGACAACAGTCTTGAGGCTACAGCAGTGCCGACCATCCAAGCACACGAGGAAAGAAAAGGACCCACCTGAGCATCGAATGGTTGGGAGATAGTAGACAAAGCACCTGCGCAGTGTCCGAGGTCACTTTGTCGGCAAAGGCGGTGCCTCGCGCGGGCCATTGCCAAGTAGCTCTGCTTGACCTATGCAAGATTGAGGTCGCTCTGCAACAAGCCCTAAAGGACTTGCTGAACGAGAAACCCTAATCCTTTGGGTTTAAGAAGCTGCTTGCCACACGTGTGATGCACCATTCCATGCTCTACTCATTTCCCCGCGGGGCTGAAGCTCGCAACAACATTGCCGCTGACACTGCATGCTCTCATGTGGTGCCAGCTTAGCCAAGCGCTGTAGCCTTCAATATATCAGTCTGCAGGCTATATATAGCCATGTAAATGTATTAAAGCTGCCAAAATGCCGTTAAAGCTGCAAAAATGCAGGATTTCATGATCATCAGTGAGAAGCTGCAACGGCCACATCAGACCAATGCACTACAGTGCCTACATGACATGTGTCCTTCTGTCCCTGATGGACCACCATGATCTGCATTTATGAATTGCGGTGCATACCAATGCTGTAAATAAGCGTTGCTTTCTGGATTCAGCAGGCATGCATAAGCCAACATACTCAATCTTTGCAGTTATGACACTGAAAGGCAACCTCAACAGTTTATACCAACAATCATGACAAATGTTGATCTGCGGCCATTTTGTTACAAAAGTTAGCTGACATGTGCTGCAGCGCACACAATACAAAGTTTGTCCACCACATTCAATTATGCTTCTCTGGCAGCATGACTGGCCAAAAAGGCATGCTAAACAGATAGTGCGTCTCCATAGCATAAAAAGCGACCCCGTTGCAAAACCAACACCACTTTATTTTTACAATATGATCAAGTATAGTCACAGGTGCACCTGCGTGCCTGTTTGACTGGTTCACCCATTACCCAAGCAGTGAGTGTCAGCAAGTCTCTTATGTGGGAAGTTTTGCAGCAGCAGACAAATTATGCTGAGCCTGTGAATTCGAACTTTTGATGACTGGACAGTGAGTGCCTGTCCAGCAGCCTGCGCTGGTCTTCCCATAGCTACATGCAGCTTCACCAGAGTGTCTCTTTAGCCGTTGGTATACCCACAGTTGTGTGGACACCTGCAAATACTTTGCACTGTTGTTGGCACTGATGCTGAGCTGATGCTGTCACATGACTGCGAGTCGTCTGCTTGTGCCATCCTTAGTATGCCGTGACCAAAATCAGGCTTGTCGTGCAGCAGGAAAAGCCATAGAAGGAATGCAAAGAGCTAGCAAAGGAGCACCTGCAAGGAGACATCAGCCCTGAAAGATAGAAGCAATGGGTTGCTGAAAGGGTAGCCTAAGAATCCACCTCACCAGGATCAGAGCAGCACAAAAGGCATGAACCTTATAACATTGAGAGTCAACAATTCATTTTGTTTGCAAAGCTTGAACAGTAAAGCACTTCATCAGATGGTGCACAGGTATTCAAAAATCAGATTGGACAAGGTCCAAGACTCCCTCTCAACTTTGACACTGCTCACACCAAAGGTCTGTCTCGAACTGCTAACCAAATTTTCTGCATTCTGTTGAGTGCCACAGTGTCTGCAACACATGCGAGCAAAAGCAGGTGTCTGCTGATAAGCTCATGATCTGCAGCAGGCCATTAGAGTTTGAACATATGCAGCTGCAATGAGTTGACAGCTGCAGAGAGTTTTGCTGAGTGTTGGGCATTGCTTGCAAAGCTTGTAGGCGATGCTGATGGCTCAAGATACGGGATGTTTTGTGTCCGGCGACAGACGTAAGTCAGGGATTGTGGGGTCTATGAAGATGTCAAGGTCGGCTTTGCTGTTTGAAACTTCATAAGCTGAGTTGGGGAGCATCAGACAACGGCAATGCATGACGGCCACTTTCAGCACAGGCCATCGGTGCACACGGCAGGTTTCTCCCATACTCAGTCGCAGGAAATGGACATGCACGGGTCAGATAATCCCACATGAATCCAGGGTGTTTCATCTGTCTGCAAATTGATTCAGCCAGGACTCCTACGGGCATTGAGTTGTTTTGTTTTGGAGCCTAGCCGAAAAGATTTGCTTTCAGCTCTGCATTGCATTAGTGTTGCTCTGTCCGGTGTTCTGACGGCCATTAATTTGGGGATGTATTGCGTGCCGGACAGACAACTTGTCTCTGCCATTAATGATATTGCCTATGTTCATACAATGCTTATAAGGGATTACCCACATCAGTACTCACTCCATTCAGCAAATCATGTGCCATTTCACAGGCCGCTCACCATGCCACCTCACCTTATCTTAATGTTGTTATGCTCGTATGATACCTCAATAGCTCAATAATCTCAGTTGCAGACCTCCTTTAGCCCAATACCATCTGCTTGCTGTAAACACCTCTTTGGCCAAGTATCAGCGGACAGCTATGTAGTTGACTGCTGTTTGCATGTTGCTGAATTGCAGGTGTAGTGATGTACTGCTGAAGTGTCATTGTGCACTACAAGTGCAATCACAGAATCAGCTGCTGACTGCTAGTATGCATAACTGCTAGGAACTCTTTAGCATTGCCATTTGGACTTTGTGAAGTAGATGTTGCTGCTCTGCATTTACTGCAGAATATGCAGCAGCCCAATGAGTGCCTTCACTGGCTGCAAAGGCTAAGTATATTCCGATGATTGCAGGGAGCAGATGCTCCAAGGCTCCTTCCGCATCAGCTCTTCAGCCCAGGCTGCAGGCTGGCAAAGCTAGCAGGCCAAAGGAGGGTACAGGCAAGCCAGCCAGGGAACGGAAAAGCAGGGAGGAAAGAAGGGATTTATGCAGCAGGCTGAGATGAATGAGTCACACGACCCTGATCAGTGAGACCATGGACATACAGGACCTTGAAACATTTTCAAGCCAGGTACAACCAAATGCCTGTCTCTGTGCACGTTGCTGAGGTTGCTTGCTACTTCTGCAGCGCTGATGACAAATGCCAGGTAGCTGTGTTTTGCATGGAGAGGTGATTGATATGTAGACCGCTGTTGACATTTATGATAACATCCAGACACATCACACATTCTGCCACATGTCTGTACACATTGTACCCACAATGCAGAGGTGTTTGCATGCTGATGCTTGGCTTACAATCCTGCCCACCAAGCACCCAAGTGCTTCTGGGTTGCACAGGCTGACAACTCTAGTGGACAGAAGTTCAATGGTTGATGAGGTATGCAGCGGGGAATGGCTGCCATTTGGCACCATCCCTGAAGATCAGGAGCTTGCTGTAGCCGGGTCATGATCAAGCGGTATTGGTTATGCATTAGAGGTCCTTGGCAGCCATGTCTTATATATATGCAGGCTATGCTTCCTGCTATGGTGTTTGGTGTTATGCGCTAGGCATCCTATGGGCTTGCTGCCTTCAATTGCTTGGCAGCAAGACTCTAGTCTGCATATGCAATTGAGGCAACCTTAGGTGTAGGGTAGCCAAAGCAGCACCCAGCTTTCAGCCAGCTGCAGATGTTGCTTGTTTCAGACAATGTCTAGACAGATCTGACAAGACTACTATTTTCAGTCAGATCCTAACTGATGTAAAATATGAGACGCAATCATTGCACAATGGGACACAATCATACCTGTCTGATAATGCACGATTAGACATGAGCAGACCTATCTGAAATGCTATCTGAAGTGGTCCTGATGGGACAGTTTCAGCATGGGCTGAACTGAGCTGATTCATGACCCTGCAGGCTGAAGTCTGGCTCAAGGGCAGCGCATTGCTCGATTGCAATAAACATGCTGAGAGAAGAGATGAAGCGCTCAAGATGTTGAGGTGACGACTGAGGTGCTGCAAGAAGCAATGTTGCTTTTGGCAGCAATATCGTGATTGATTTGGGGGAGGGATGTTCGGGGACAGAGGCACAAGCAATGCAGAGACAAGTTGTTTGTCGGCTCACAATTCAGCTCCAAATTAATGGTCGTCTGGACACCGACAAGACAACACTAATGCAATACAAAGCTGAAAGCAAACCTTTTCGGCCAGGCTCCAAAATAGAACAATTTAATGCCCGTAAGGAGTCCTGAGCAGAATCAATTTGCAGACAGATGAAGCAGCCTTGCCTCACGTGAGTATAAGAGAGACAGTAGATGTCTAGATTTCATGATGATTTGAACATGATTGCCATAATTGGCACAAGCGATCGGCTGTGTTGGCTGGCAGAAACTTGTAAAATCCTTCTACCGGACGTGACTGGGTATGGGACAAATTATGCATTGTGCACCCTCAGTGTGTGTGCTAACAGCGCTCCGCAGTCACTTAGGTCAGACGCCACATACAAACTATATGGCAGGTCGACTTGTGAGTGCATTCTTTTCTGCACTTAAACCCCCCCGTTTATCTGCTTGTCAGGTTCGGTGCATGCTTTGTGCTGAAGCGTTCGCGTGTACTGCCGCTCTCACGAAGCCCTGGCTGTGGGCGCACCCATTTATAAGACTCTGATCGACCATACCCATGAATGGACTACGCGGGGACGTGTCTGATGATAGAGAGCAGTCTTTCGACCGTGAGTGCAATGCCAAAACTTACCATCTTGCCTGGACCTCGTGCCGGTCACGCAGCTCACAGAGATTCTCCCGCATCCCTTGTGTATAATTATGGGGTCAGAGCTGGTAAAGGCTAATTCTTGATGCTCTCACTTCCAGATAGCAGGAGTCCTCCAGCAGCGAACCTGCCCTCAAAGACAAGAAATTGGCACTGCGTCAGGACAGGCGAGGACCCACTCAACATGCAGTATTAGCGTACTGTAATGTAAACGTAGCTAAGAAGTGAAGTCAGCCCAGCTGAACCCCATGCGTGCCTTCCCTGTTGGCTTGTGTGTGTCTATTTCTGCATGTGCAGACAGTCGGATACGCTGGGCATGCCTCATCAGTGTCAATCTCAAATTTTCATGTTCACCTGCTCCTTTGCGTCTTGTCATTTATTTTCTAAGAACAACATGTACGCATCACACTGCTAGGAGATATGAAACGCCTGGTGTCCTGAGCTAGCGGTGGTGCTTACAAGTTTTAAAACATGCATGTACAGTCACCTTGACTGCACAATTTTGTCACTGTTGCTGCAGCCTCCTCGCAATGTGTTTCAATGCAGCAACTCACCAGATCAGCAGAAGCATTGTTGCCTGTAAGCAGCATATCAAAGCTGCCGTGTCGATAGGAGGCGGTGCTTTGTCAGTCAAGACAATTTGATCAAGGCACAACATGCTGCAGCTGAAGTTACTGCTTCAGTGTGCTCTTTTGTGCTGCTGCTGCAGGTTGACCAGAGATACCAGGATGATGAGAAAGCTTTGGGGATGGCACCACACCAGAAGCAGCCATGTCAAGGTAAAGCCAAATCTTCTTAAAACAATGCATGGGTGCTTGTTCATGTATTATGTGGCATGTATCATGTCACTGTAGGATGGAATAGTATGTTTGGCATATGCAGTGTGTCCAAAACTTGTGGTCTTACAACATTTTGACATTTATTTGCTAACATGTACATCACAAGGTACATATATAGCACCAAATACTTGCAGTTCGATGCTAGCGTATTACACTAAAGCATGCTATGCAACTAGCAGTGTGTGCATGCACACGTTCATATGCATGATGAAGAGCAGCACCTTCCCCTGATGAACAGCCTTGCAGTAGTAATCACCGTTTCTGTGGTTTGCAACTTGACGCATTCACACTGACTTGCATCTATCTTCACTGCAAAGCGTGGGTGTACATACAGGACGGGATGTGCTGTGCTGTGCTGTGCTGTGCTGTGCTGTGCTGTGCTGTGCTGTGCTGTGCTGTGCTGTGCTTCCCTGCTGCCCAGGCATCTCCCGACAATACCATTCAAAGTGGAAGTTTTCCTTGCATCATGTGATGGTCATCCAAAATCATCGTACTCCATCATCACAGATTGCTGTTGTGCATGTTTGGAGCAACATACAAATTTGAGGTTATAAGTGCATGTGTGAGTGAGTGTATGAGTGAGTGCTGGAGTGAGCCCACAGGTGAGCATGTGGGTGCAGATTGAGTCAGTGAGTGTGTGAGTGAGTGAGTCTCAACTAAAGGGTCAATCAAGTATAGACCTGGCAATGCACATGTCAAATCAACGGCATGACACAGTAACAGATCTTATTGTCTGGATGTGCAGGAGCTCCAACTAGAGCAGAATACACTACACAAGCGTTTAGGGCAGATGCACGATGGAGTGGACAAGGTTGAGCAATGGGGTAGGGAAATAGCTGCATTGTCTCAGGCAAACGCAGATGCTGCTCGAGCCAACCTCCCTCCAGAATCCCATGCGCGAGTGGTCAAGAACTTTCACAAGGCAAGCCACTTGCTAGCCCTTGGTGTCCACAACATCTTGTGGCTTGACTCAAATCATCAGATGCCTTGCTTGCTGCCTGGAGCGCAATGTGCCATCTTCCAAAGACAGGATAACAGTGTAATAGTGTGAAAAGGTGGCAAGTTTGGCAAAAAGCAAAAATCCAAGTGCCTCAAGACCTCTTGATACCAAAAACACACCCATGAAACACTGTGTGAACATAGGCAACTGTGTGTCTGCCTGCCAGCCCACCTGCTTGCTCCCGCAGCTATCCTTTTGTCCGCCAATTGGGCTTTTGATTTGTTTCATGTTTGCGCCATCCGCTTGCATGGTTGCGTTCATTGCTATGGGTGTCAGTGCGGGTTGACACTTTCCAATCTATGTACCTGTCTCTGTGGCCTTGCCTTGGTCTGCAACATGCATCCTTTTGGTCTACATGGCTGGAGCACTTCAGCCAGACATGGGACACAGTATAGACACAGCGCACATCTGACTGGTGGTGCTGCTCCTGCAGCATGCGAGGCCAAAGCTGTACAAGCCTGACCAGATACAGAAGCTACATGGTGATCTTGAAGCACAGCTTGAGGAAATGGACCGACTTCGTGCGGAGGAGTATGCCATACTGCTCCCGTTAGAGACCCTTACAGTAGAAGCAGCATGCGATGACCCTGGAGCACTTCTTCTTCCGCATCTGATTCTGCCCCTCGTACGGGAACAATTGGAAGCTGCAGCTGGGATTCAGCCACACCTGAGGTCCAAGCAACAGTCCAGCATCATTCAGGTTTGTTGCTGCGCGTTCTCTGTAGGGCTGCAGTGCATGAATGCATTGGGCTGCAGCGGTGCCTGTTATTTTTGTGTTTGCAAGTTGCCATTGCATGTTGTACTGAGCTGCAAGTGGTGTGCTATGTCTGATTAGCTGCTTCTTCCTTGTCAGTCAAGAGTGCAAAACGAGACACAAGCAATTGCTTCATGATAGGGTACCACTTTGTTTGTTGCCACTACAATGTTGTCCCTGTTTGCAATGACAACCGTGGTGTTGCATCACAAACAGTGACACAATGCCTGCTCATGCTGTTTGAAGTGTACAAATGCAAAAGAGGTAGAGTGACCACTTCTTGGTTTTGTTCATTGGGTGCTTGCCATGTTATGTTACACATTGTGAGTCTGCAAGTCTGCAATGCAGAAGGATGAGCCTGCAACTGCCAGCTCTTCATCTGGACAGGATTCAGCTGCCAGTGACCCAGCTTTTTGCCAGCTTGTTGAGCATTACGCAAGCCTTATGCAGAGCCCAGCATCCCTGGACAACCTACGTGCAGCCTTGAGGTTGACTATGGATCGTATGCGCTCTGATGCCAGCAACTTTGCGCCTGGACAGCCACTCTATGGAGCCTATGTGGACGATTTTGCATTGATTCACATTGATTGGTACGACACTCAATCAGATAACCTGATTGATAGCACATTCCTTGTAGGAGGCAGTTCACATTTTACATGGCTCTCAGTGTTGCTTTGCTCGCGTATGTGAGTGCATTGTGCTGGACTTTGCTTGCCACCTGGCAACTCTTAGTTCTGCAATGAGCAACAATGGGCACTGGTGAGCAGGCACAATTTGATGTGCTGACAATGTATGCTGCTGGCAAATCTGTCTGGTCAGGCTTTTTTGGTGGGGGTCCCTGGTCTGGAGCTCCATCGATGCCAATTAGCACACGACACCATCAATAGGCACATTGAATGCCAGCATCACAATCCTGCTGTTCATGTACAGTGCTACGAATGTAGCTATATTTTAGCTTGTTTTACGTTTTGAGTTGTGTGTAATCAAATTAATTTAAAGATCCCTTGCAGTCAACTGCATGAACAACAGACCTGGTGCTGTATCTGCATTACACTAGTTCCAGACAAGCCCATCAGTCCGTCCACTCATCCTCCTCAAAAGCACAAGGTTTAACTACACGTGATGCAGTCTGCACCTGCATCTGATGCCTTGCAGCAACAGTCCAACAGTGCCCTTGTGCATCAGTCCTAGTGGGCAGTAGCCTCAGTGGGCGAGCATAAAGAGCACGAGACAGCTCTTGCACTCGACAATAATTGCCATATTCTGCCCAAAGCTGACAAGCACTATCGTCAGTAAGGTTAAGGTACAAATGCTCCAAGCAAGGCAGTGAGGCCAAAGTGACTAGACCATCAAAAAATTCATCACCAGGTCCTGCTGTGGTGAGCTTCAGCACTTCAAGCTGAGTCAGCCTCAGTAAACATAATGGGAAAACAGACAGCTTGAGGTCTGACATTGTCAGTGATTTGAGCTGCTGCAGAGCACCAAACCAGCTGGGTAAGTCTTTGGCATGATAAAAATGAAGGTCAAGACATGTCAAGTTTGGGTAAAGTTGCCACTCCAGTGGCAAGGTCTTTATCACCGCTGACCCAGTGTGCGTCTGCTGAGGGAGAACTATGATGGTTTGTAGTGCTGGTATCCTACTTGGCCACTGCAACAGCTCTGCAGCCAGTACTGAAATGGCAAGGCTTGTCAGAGCAGTTGCCGCTTGCAAGCCTTGAATATGGCATCTGTCATGAATCACGACGCATTGCAAAGACTGCATCTGACCAGCTGGCAGTAGCACCGTGAAGTCAAGATCAGAAATTGGCTTGTAAACACTCGCCTCCAAAGTTGTCAGCTGAGTGCATCCAGACACATCTATTTTTCCATGCGTGCCTGCTGATATGACCAGTTCAACCAGGTCCGGGAGCTCTGACAGAACAGCATGCGGTGCAATGTTGTGCAAAGTTAGCTGACGCAGCTTGCTCAGCCCCTTCATGCTCTCTGACATCTGTACATCTTGGTCACATGTCAGTGTCAAGGAAGTAAGCTGAGACAGCCGGCCGATGTTGTGAAACGTGGTCGGTGCCCCAGAGAACTTGATATCACCACAATAAGAGACACAGTGGGGTGCCAACCAGCAGCAGCAGTTGCGGTTCAGAAAGCGGGAATACCACACACCTGCGCCACTCGGCATGCATTAGTTGCATAAGCTCAAATCACAAGACACAACAAGACTTGCTTTGGAAGAAAACAGTTCTTGCCTTTGGCAATAACGTGCAGGTCTGGAGCACTGATTTGCTGAAGGCCAGCCAACAGGTGATACAGGAATGAGTTTGGATTGAAGACGTCGTGATTGATAGCATCGTAGAAGCTGATTTTGCGCCAACCCCTAGCTCGATGTAGAATCCAGTCGACGACAGCCGAGTGACAAGATGCCCAGTTGACTTTGATCATCAGACAGTCACCGGAAAGGTAAGCATAGACCCTATCACCAGCATCATGGTGCAGATTGTAGAAGGCAAGCTTGTTTCCCCATACGGTCAGGCAGCAGATGCTGGAACGCCAAGCCTTGCATACTGACTGGATACCTATCTTCTCTCTAAAGTCTAAACAGGCAGCGATCTCGAAGAATGCGTCAGATGTCAACGCTGCCCAGTCGCTAGCAGCATCTGACATATTGCAAGCGCCCGTGTTAAGCAGCGCAAGAATCGTCGCAGAACAATTTGTTCTGAACAAAGCTTTCAAACCCAAATGAAGTATTCCTGAGCCAAAGTGAGTCTCTGAGATTGAGTAGACCCAAGCACTCCGAGCTGCGGTCTGTGGAAGTTTCTGGAGGAAAAGTGTGGACAGGCAGGCTAACAGAGTTTGCACTCAGACATATACTTGATAGGCACTACGCTTTCATGCTGTTCGGACGATTATGTAAAAGTTGTTTTCTTGACTCAAGCTACCAATCTTGGTCCTGTTGGATCTATGTGACCAACCGTTTTGGGCTTTGAACACAAGAAGGGACCATGCCTACTTCACCTCGGAGTCAAGAGGTGTCTGCAGATCAGCCTGACAATGTCTTTATCAATCTTGTTGTTCACTGCACATTCACAGAAGCATGCCTTATCACATGTGTGGTCACACTCGTTATCACAATGTACATTATGTTCAGCAATCAATATCTGTGCAGTGACAGCAAACAGCTGCGATTTGCTCAGCAACATGCACTCACAGGAGCAGTTGACATGGTCCTGCTCAAGCTGTCAGCACCCTCCCTGGGCTACCCTTAAGTGCGTCTGTAATTGACACAACAAAGCCATCAATGCCAGGCTGCTCAGGGAAGTACACATGCCTCAAGCCTTGCTTTTGTGCTGCAATGGCTGTTGTGCTGCCTATGCAAGCAATGGCAATGCTGCCAACATCCTGATGCCTAGTGAGCTGTTGCCATGCCCTGCAGGTACCGTAAGAAGCATGTTTACATCACATAAATAGAAAGACTGTATGCAGCACTGCATAACACATGTACAAGCAGAGACATGCGCAGATTGTGCAGCTGACGTAGCCAAGTTGTACAGCATGAACACCAAATGCTGAATGAGAGCTTACTTGACAGCTGATGGTGATGCAAAAGCCACCACATTGGCTTCACAGGCTTGCTTGAGCTTGCTGTTTTCAACTTGGGACACTGGTCGTGTGTCGTATGTATTCAACCTGATAACTTCAAAATCTCGCTGCATCAAACCTGTCTGCAAGTACACCACTTCATGCATGTCAGCCCCTTACAGTTACTGCTTCCATCTGTTGTTGCAGGACAGCAGTCTGCAAGAGCACAAATCACAAGCATGGACTGCACAGCAGCTGCTTTGACTTGATGAGCAGCTGGTAGGCACACCGTGCAAGAAACCACATGCTGTCTGAATCAAGATCAGTTACGTGATGCAACACACACACTTCTATGCGTACATGTATCACATATGTGCAAACCATTACCTGCAAGTCCGAGCCAGCTTTTGCAGACGAGGGGTACAGAACCCGCTGAGAGCCTCCCTCAATGTGTGGCAGCCCTGCAGAGAGGCTGACTGCATTTGCCTACACACAATCAGGTGGTCACACCAACAGTCATACACTGACGGCAGCTCTGTGTGCAGATTGTGCAGCAGCTGCACCTTACAACAGGCTTATCAGGCGCTGGACCAGCAGACAAGCCTGACCTTTGGGGGTGTGTACTCAATGTGCAGGATAGGCTCCTGATGAGCCTCAATGATTTGACCAGTTCCTTGTCCAACTACAGCGATGCGCACCTGCATGCCCATCAGCTCTATTTACACAAGCAAGACACAACAGACATATCTTGTAGGTAGCTCATCAACACTAACCAACGGACCATAAATGAGCACTTGATAGAAATGGCATATGCATATGCATATCGCAATATGACACATCAAACTTGGCTCACACCTGAGGTTTTCCTGCATCTCTCCAGCCTTGCAGAAAAACATTTGCAGCTTCAGGCGAGGTGATGACCACCCAGTCAAATGCTGCTTTTCTAAGCTCATTTGCTAGTTGGTCCCTGCATGACATTCACCGTGCCACTCTGTGGACTGTATCTGGAGTGTGAATCAATCTGCTGGTCAGGCATGCAACGCCTTGTACCTGTCAGGGCCTGGAGCTGTCTCGACCAAAGGCAACTCTAAGACAGAGATGCCTTGCTTCTGTAGTGCGCTTTTCAACTTACCATTTTTGCCAGCCTCCCTGGTAACAACAACTTGGGCCTGTTGCTGGCATACGGTGCTCCAAAGCTGGTATGCACCTGAGTCATATACAATGCATGTGTGTCTACAACCACCCTGCCAAGTGACTAAAGGCAACAGTTGCACAGCAGAAAGCACCATGGTGTGCTCAAATCGCCAAAAACCGCTGTTGTGTTCGAGTGGCAAGAACGCAAGGCCCTCCGGTCTCACCTTGTCGCAGCTGATTTCGCTGCGACCGGCAGCATGCTCGACCAAAAGTGTGGCACGACGATCGGAGCCCAACAGACAATGCAGTACTAGCTGTCCTTGTGACAATACATGTTGTCGCGCACGGCAAAGCACCTTGC
>JAABUK010007761.1_pt1 | contig 15350 bp, 11 predicted proteins | sample 5559141 | NCBI WGS metagenome assembly JAABUK01 (sample SAMN10711869, study PRJNA513367) | rock metagenome | isolation source: Antarctica rocks | place: Antarctica: Victoria Land, Pudding Butte nord | collected 2016-01-03
TCGTCCGAGCCGGATTCGTCGCCCCCGACGGCGCGGCAATCGGCTGCCCCCGAGGAGCGCTCAGCAGCCTGGCGCCGGCGTGCGGCTCGGGCACGGTCGACCACGGTGCGCGCGTCGTCGATGCTCGGGCGGGCGAGCCGCACCGGCGCCGGCCGGGTGCAGGCACTCACCGAGGCCCAGGGCATGGGTGAGAGCGGACTGTCCCGGCTGTTCGCCCTGCACGCCTTCAACGCGGGCGGCGACGCGGCGATGTCGATCGGGCTCGCGGGAACCTTGTTCTTCCAGGTGCCCTCCGGGTTCTTCCAGGTGCCCTCCGGGTTCTTCCAGGTGCCCTCCGGTGAGGCCCGCGGCCGGGTCGCACTGTACCTGCTGCTGACGATGGCGCCGTTCGTCCTCGTCGCCCCGCTGCTGGGGCCCTTCCTGGACCGCGTCCTGGCGGCCGGCGCTGGGCGATCGGCACGACCATGGCGCCCCGCGCTTTTTTCTGCTGGGTGCTGGCCGGCGTCGTCGTCACCGGCTCGACGTGGCTCTACCCGGTCGCGTTCGGATGCCTAGTCGCGTCGAAGGCGTACGGGCTCGCACGTGCCGCGTCGATCCCGCGGCTCCTCCCGCCGCAGGTCGCGCTCGTCACCGCGAACTCGCGGATCTCGCTCGCCGGCGTCGTCGGCGCGGCCGTCTCGGGCGGCATCGCGGCGTTGCTCTCTCGGGTCGGGGCGGACTGGTCGCTGCGATGGGCCTTCCTGGTCTTCCTGGCCGCCACGATCCTGGCCATCCGGCTACCCGCGCGCATCGACTCCTCCGAGGGCGAGCTCGGCGGCTCACTGCTGCCGGGCTTCCTCGGCAGGAACCGTCGACGACTTCCGGTCCGGGTCACCCAGGCCCTGCAGACCAACACGGGTATCCGGGCATTTGCCGGCTTCCTGCTGATGTTCCTGGCCTTCATGCTGCGCGAGCGACCGTTCGGCGGCATCTCGCACACCTTGATGTTCGCGCTCGTGGGTGCCGCGGCCGGTGCCGGCAACCTGACCGGCACTGGTCTCGGAGCGCTGCTGAAAGCCCGTCCCCCGGCGCTCGTGGTACGCGGCGTGCTCGGCGTGGCGACCGTCGCCGCGCAGATGGTCGCGGTGTTCTTCAGCCCATGGGTGATCGCCGCCGTCGCGTTCCTGGCGAGCCTGTGCCAGCAGCTCGGCAAGCTCTCGCTGGACGCGCTCATCCAGGCGGAGGTCGAGGAGAGCTGGCGGACCAACGTGTTCGCGCGCTCGGAGACGCTGCTACAGACCGGCTGGGTGCTCGGCGGCGTGTTCGGAATCGTCTTGCCGCTGTGGCCGTGGCTCGGCTTCGGCGGCGCCGCGGTCTGGCTGATCGCCATCGCCGGCTGGCAGGTGACCGGAGGCATCCGCCGGCGTCACCGCGTAGTGGCCACCGCAACCGGCTGACTGTCGCCGACGCCGCGCGGCTAGTACCTGCACATGGCTAGTTCTTGCACATGGCCAGTTCCTGCACATGGCCAGTTCTTGCCCATGGCTAATTCTTGGACATGTCCAATTCGTCGGCGACCGCACGCATGACTGCCGCCATCTTCTCGGCCGACTTCGGCTCGGGCTGACGCTCGCGACGGTAGGAGTTCTGCAGCGAGTCGAGGAGCTTGATCAGGTCCTCGACGATGACCACCATCTCCTCCGGCTTCTTGCGCCGGGCCTTGACGACACTCGCGGGGGCGTCGATGACGCGAACCGAGAGCGCCTGGTCACCCTTGCGGCCGGCGATCACACCGAACTCGACCTTCTGACCCTTGCGCAGGGTGGTCACGTCGGAGGGCAGCGCCGAGGAGCGGACGAAGACCTCGCCGCCGTCCTCGTCCTTCGTGAGGAGGCCGAAGCCCTTCTCCGTGTCGTACCACTTGACCTTGCCGACAGGCACGCTGACCTCTTCGCTGGGAATCTCGACGTTGCGGGTTGAATTGCGCTCGGGCGACGCCCGGCAGGTGTGACGGTGGGGAAGCCTAAACGGGAGCGGCACGCGAGCCAAGCCCGTTAGCGCGCGATGAGCGCCTCGTTCATCGATCCGGACCGGAACCCGCGACGGTCGACCTCGACCTCGGCGAAGCCGGCCGCCCGGACAGCATCGGCGACGGCCGGCAGATCCGCCGCCGCGGCGGCGAACTCGGCGTCCACCTCGACGCGGGCCCGCTCGCCCAGATCGCGCACCCGCAGGTTCGCCACGTCGAGCCCGGCGTCGGCGAAGACTCGACGCAGGTCCGCCTCGGCACGTTCGACCCTGGCCAACCGGACCGGGGTGATGGCGATGCCGTAGGCGACCCGGCTGGACAGGCACGCCGCGGCGGGCTTGTCCCAGGTGGGCAGGTTCCAGGCGCGGGAGAGGTCGCGGACGTTCTGCTTGGTCAGGCCGGCCTCGCGCAACGGGCTGACCGCGCCGCGTTCGATCGCCGCGCGGATGCCCGGCCGGAAGCCGGCGATCGCGTCGTCGGCGTTGGTTCCGGTGGCGACGTGCGCCAGCCCGAACTCGACCGCGACCGGGGTCAGCACGTCGAGAAGCTCGGCCTTGCAGAAGTAGCAGCGGTCGCCATCATTTGCCCGGTAGCCGTCGCGGCTCATCTCGTCGGTGCGCGGCCAGACGTGCCGGACGCTGAGGCCGGACGTGAACGCCTCGGCCGGGCCCTTCTCCGAATCAGGCAGCGATGCCGACACCGCGGTGGCCGCGCCGACGTTGTCGACACCGAGGGTGCGGACGGCAGCGGCGAGCAGGAGTGCGGAGTCGGCGCCGCCGGAGAACGCGACGAGTACGGAGCCCAGGCGGGCGATCTCGGCGTCGAGACGATCGGCGACCAGGGCGAGGTCAGAGGGCAGCGCGGCATCCACGGACACGACTCTAGGCTTGGCTGCGTGACCCTGACAGCCGACCCAGCCGACCAGCGTGAGCAAACCGAGCCCGCCGGCCTTCGATGTGCCCCCGCCTACCTGGCGTCCGGGCTCCCGATCATCGGCAGCGCACCGTCGGAGATGGCCGGCTGGATCCTGCTCGAACATCCGGGACCGTGGCCCAAGAAGGGCCTGCCGGGCGACATCGACGCCGACCTCCGTAGCTGGCTGGACGGGCGTCCGGAGCGGGTCCAGCTGATCCACCGGGTCGAGCGCCGCAGCAGTCGGTCTACCCGGCGGGTGTACGTGTCGGCCGGCTTCGACGTGCTCGCCAAGATCGAACTTCCGTCGCTCGACGATCTCAGCCGGCACCTCGACGCCATCGAGGCTGCGCAGGCTGCCACCGCGGCCGGCGCACCGACGATCCCCGACGTCTTCGAGACCGTGCCGCAGCCGCCGCTGCTGGTGTGCACCCAGGGGCGTCGTGACATCTGCTGCGCCCAGTGGGGACGCCCGGCGGCGGTCGCGCTCGTCAAGGAGTTCGGCAGCGATCGGGTGTGGGAGACGAACCACCTCGGTGGGCACCGGTTCGCCGCGAATCTGGTCGTTCCACCGGCTGCGCTCTATCACGGCCAGATCGAACCTGACCGGATCGTCGAGCTCGTGCACGAACTGCTCGCCGGACGCCTGCCGCTCACGACGCTGCGTGGCCGGGCCGGACTCGCCTCGGTGGGGCAGGCGGCCGAGTACTTCGCCCGCCGCGATCTAGGCCTCGTCGGGATCGGCGAGGTCGTCGACGTGACGCCGGCTGAGACGTCTGGATCCTGGCGGGTCGGGCTTGCCGACGGTCGGGCGTTCGTGGTGGACGTCGCCTCGGCCGTCGGGCCCGAGTTGCCGTCGTCGTGCGGTGCGGATCCCGAACCGCAGGCGCGTTTCGACCTGGTTGCTCTGCGCCCCGAGTAAGGCTGCACGACACCGGAAGTCCGGCACCCGCGTGCGGCGCTGGTCACTGGTTGGCGCTCGTTCACCGGCCGATGCCCACCCACCCGTCACCGGGCCGTCCGTTGGCACACCGGGTCCCGGATAGCGTTGACCCGATGACCATCGACGAGGGCGCGACGCTCGCGCAGACGCTGCGGGGATGGGCCGACCCGGCGCTGGCCGAGCTGCTGCGCTCCCGCCCCGATCTGGTCACGCCGGTCCCGGTCGACATCTCCGGCCTCGCCGATCGCGCGTGTACGCGTGCGTCCGTCGCCCGCGCACTCGACCGGCTCGACCGCGCCCAGCTGACCGTGCTGGCCGCGTCCACGCTGCTCGCGCGTCCGCGGACGGCGACGGCGGTGGCGTATGCAGCCGGGATGTCCGGCGCACGGTCCGCGGGAGCGAAAGCCACCTTCGGTCGACTCCGCGCGCTCGGTCTGCTCTGGGGCGAGGACGCCGACCTCCAGGTGCCGGCGGCCTGCCAACCGTTGCTCGGACCCACGGTCGGCCTTGGCCGTGCGGTCCACGAACTCCTCTTCGAATACGCGCCGCGGCGGTTGACGCAACTCGCCGCCGACATCGGTGCCGACCTGGGCGCCAACCCGCCGAAGGACGCCCGGACGTTGGTGGCGGCGGTGACTGCCGAGCTGACGAAGCCGGGACGGATCGCCGAACTGCTCACGGAGGCAGGTCCCAACGCGGTCGCCGCGGCCCGCCAGCTGGCCGGTGCCGCCGGTGCGATCGGCCGACTGCCAGAACCCGATCGCCAGCCGACCGCCGCGACCGCACGTACCGGACTCGACGCGCTGCTCGCTCGCGGGCTGCTCGTCGCGACCGGGACTCACACCGTCGTCCTGCCCGGTGAGGTCGGCTGGGTCCTTCGCGACGAGCGGATGGTCGGGGATGCGTCGGTGCTCGTCGAACCCGAGATCCGCGGTCCGTCGCGGACCCCGGCCATCGTCGACAGCGCCGCCTCCGGGGCGGCGCTGGAGGTGGTGGCCCGGATCGAGCACCTCCTCGAGATCTGGAGCCGCACGCCGGCGGTGTCTTTACGGGGCGGCGGCGTCGGGGTGCGCGAGCTTCGCCGGACCGCCGCCGAACTCGATGTCGACGACCGGCTGGCCGCGTTGCTGATGGAGGTCACCGCCGCCGCCGGACTGGTCGCTGAGTCCGACGACGACGAGGCCGAGTGGCTGCCGACGGTGGATGCGGACGCCTGGCTCGGCCAGTCGCTCGCGGCCCGCTGGGCGCTTCTGGTGACGGCCTGGCTGACGACACCGCGGACCGCCTCACTCGCCGGTACCCGCGACGACCGTGGCCGCACCCGGGCCGCGTTGTCGGTGGAGACCGAACGTCCGGCCTCCCCCGACCTGCGTCGGACGGTGCTCTCGATCGTCGCCTCGCTCGAGCCCGGCCGGTGCCCCGACGTGCAAGACGTCGCCGGCTACCTCGGCTGGCTGCGGCCGCGACGGATGGGCACCGAACTGGCCCGGTCCGCCGCGGCGGTCGCACTCGCCGAGGCCGGCCAGCTCGGCGTGCTCGGGCTCGGCGGCCTGTCCAGCGCCGGTCGCGCGCTTCTCGACGGCGGCGATCCGGCCAAGGTGATGGCTCGACTGCTGCCGGACGCCGCCTCGACCGTGATGCTGCAGGGTGACCTGACGGCGATCGCGCCGGGACCGTTGGAGCCGGCGCTCGGGCGGACGTTGCGGATGATCGCCGACGTCGAGTCGCGCGGCTCCGCCACCACCTACCGGTTCAGTCCGGAGTCGGTGCGCCGTGGTCTCGACGCGGGCCTGGCGGCATCGGAGATCATCACGTTCCTGCAGCAGCACAGCGCGACGCCGGTGCCGCAGCCGCTGACCTACCTGGTGACCGACACCGCGCGACGGCACGGGACGCTGCGTCTCGGCCGGGCCGGGACCTACGTGCGCAGTGAGGATCCGGCTGACATCGCGACGATCCTGGCCGATCCGCGGGCGCAGCACCTGGGTCTGCGGCCGCTCGCCGACACGGTCGCGCTGTCGCCGTATCCGCCTGAGGTGGTGCTGGACGGGCTGCGTGAGCTCGGGCTCGCGCCGGTCGCCGAGGGCAACGACGGGGCGATGCTGAACACCATCGAACCCCGCGTCCGGCGGGCGCCGAGGGTGTCGTCGCGTGCCACATTCCGGCTCGAGGCCCGCGACGTCGACCAGGCCGTCCGCGCGCTGCGTGCCGGCGACGCGGCCAGGTCGGCGCGCCCGGACACCGGCTCGGGCAACCTCGGCCGGGCCGGCTCGCCGGCGATCGTCGACTCGCTGGCCGCGGCGATCCGCGACCGCGCGCCGGTCTGGCTCGGCTACCTCGACCGGCTCGGCGCCGCGCACGACCGGGTGGTGACGCCGCTCCGCATCGAGGGGGGCCAGCTGGCCGCCTTCGACAGCGTCCGCGAAGCACCGGCCGAGTTCTCCCTGCACCGCATCACCGGCGTCGCCCGGGTGGAGAATCCGGTCTGAGCCTTCACGGGTTGAGCCGTCACCTCGGCAGTGTCGGTGTGCTCATGACCAATCGGAGGACGACGGCACCCTCGACCCGCTGCCGAGAGGGTTCGAAGTCGAACGACATGTCCTCGGGGGCCGCGCCACTCTGCATGCGCACTCCGTACGTACGTCCACCCTTGAACCTCGGCATCACCGATTCGGTATCTATCCCGTCGTCGCTGATCGCGAGGAGTGAGTCGATTCTGGCGCCGAAGGCGGCCGCATAGTCGCGCGCCCGCCGCATCCCGTCCGAGATCGCGGCCAGCCGTGCCTCCCGGTATGCCGGATGGTCGCGCCTCAGGTGCCAGTACGGACTCCCGACACTGCAGAGCTCGATGGCGTTGACCCCGACGACGAGATCGGAGAGCACCGCGAAGTCGTTCAGCGTCAACTGTGTCGACAGGCTGCCCGAGTAGCCCGTCAGCTTCTGCCCGCGTGACCCGCTGAACTCGGGATGGACGGAGAAGCCGTCGGTGGACCGACGTTCGATCGCCGTCTCGAACCGGTCGACCAGCCGGCCGAGCTCACCGGCGCGCAGCTCGAGCAGGCGGAGAACCTCGATTCGGTCGGTGCCGCGGGCCTCGACGCTGAGGTGCAGGTCGACGAGATCGGACTCGACCTCCACGCTCGCCTCGCCGCGCACCGTCACGACCGGCCGGTTCGCTGTGTCGGACGTCGTCTCGTCGCTCATCGTCGGTCCTCTCATCGACTGGGCATCCCGGCCCCGATTGTGCGCCTGGGAGACACTGGGTGGCACATGTCTGCCGTCACCTGTTCCCGCGCCCGTCACCACGTCGTCATCGGCCATCTCCGACTCGGGAGAGGATGGACGTCATGACCGACGGTCCGCTCATCGTCCAATCGGACAAGTCCCTCCTTCTCGAGGTCGACCATCCGGCCGCCGAGGACGCCCGCCGCGAGATCGCACCGTTCGCCGAGCTCGAACGTGCCCCCGAGCACGTCCACACCTACCGGCTCACCCCGCTGGGCCTGTGGAACGCGCGCGCCGCCGGCCACGACGCCGAGGCGGTCATCGACACGCTGCTGCGCTACAGCCGTTACGCGGTCCCGCACGCGGTGCTGATCGACGTCGCCGAGACGATGGCCCGCTACGGCCGGTTGCGGCTGGAGAAGGATCCCGTGCTGGGCCTCGTCCTCATCAGCACCGACCGGGCCGTGCTCACCGAAGTCCTGCGTAGCAAGAAGATCGCGCCGATGATGGGCGCCCGGATCGACGACGACACCGTCGTCGTGCATGCCAGTGAGCGCGGGAATCTCAAGCAGGCGTTGCTGAAGATCGGCTGGCCGGCTGAGGATCGGGCCGGCTACGTCGACGGCGAGGCTCATCCGATCGAGCTCGACGAGTCCAGCTGGACCCTGCGTCCCTACCAGGCGGCCGCTGCCCAGGCGTTCGCCGACGGCGGCTCCGGTGTCATCGTTCTTCCTTGCGGGGCTGGTAAGACACTCGTCGGCGCGGCGGCGATGGCGCATGCGAAGGCGACCACTCTCATCCTCGTCACGAACACCGTCGCCGCGCATCAGTGGCGGGACGAACTGATCGCCCGCACGTCGCTGACCGAGGATGACATCGGCGAGTATTCCGGTCAGCGCAAGGAAGTCCGGCCGGTCACCATCGCCACGTACCAGGTGGTGACGTCGCGTCGGAAAGGCACCTACACGCACCTCGAGCTCTTCGACGCGCGGGACTGGGGCCTGATCGTCTACGACGAGGTGCACCTGCTGCCGGCGCCGATCTTCCGGATGACCGCGGACCTCCAGGCGCGTCGCCGGCTCGGTCTGACGGCGACGCTCGTCCGGGAGGACGGCCGCGAGGGCGACGTGTTCTCCCTGATCGGCCCGAAGCGGTATGACGCGCCCTGGAAGGACATCGAGGCCCAGGGGCACATCGCGCCGGCGGACTGCGTCGAGGTCCGGATCGACCTCGAGGGTGCAGATCGGATGGGCTACGCGATGTCGGAGGACTCCGAGCGTTATCGGCTGGCGGCGACGTCGCCGGCGAAGCTCGACGTGGTGGCGCGGATCGTCGCGTCGCACGCCGCCGACCAGACGCTGGTGATCGGGCAGTACCTCGATCAGCTGCACGAGCTGGCGAAACGGCTGGACGCACCGATGATCACCGGCGAGACGCCGGTGGCCGAGCGGCAACGCCTCTACGACGCGTTCCGGGCCGGGACGGAGAAGCTGCTGGTCGTCAGCAAGGTGGCGAACTTCTCCGTCGACCTGCCCGAGGCGACGGTCGCCATCCAGGTGAGCGGCACCTTCGGCTCGCGGCAGGAGGAGGCACAGCGGCTCGGCCGGGTACTGCGTCCGAAGGCCGACGGGCGGACCGCGCACTTCTACACCATCGTCATGCGCGACACCGTCGATGCGGACTATGCCGCGCACCGGCAGCGGTTCCTCGCCGAGCAGGGGTACGCCTACCGCATCATCGACGCGAGCGAACTCGTCTAGCCGACCCGGCCCTACCTGCAGCGCGGGATGACCGACGTGTAGCCCGGGCGTCCAGGTGTCGGCAGGTACGCGTCACTCACGTACGAGCCGGTCAGCAGCTTGTCCCATACCTTCGACGACCCGACCATCGTTCCCGAGCTCTGGCACACCACCGCCGCGCTCGATCCATGTGCGAGCTTGCCGGTGATCGCCTGACCGGTGCTCGGACCGCTGCGCATGTTGAGCGACGCCCCGGTCACCTGGTAGGTGAACGAGCACTGCGGCAGCGGTGCGGAGAATCCCACCGCACTCGGGGTGGAGACGTAATGGTCGGAGATGTAGCGGCCGTCGGCGAGCTTGTCCCAGATCGGGTCGCCGTCGACCTTGGTGTAAGCGAGCTGACACACGATCGATAGAGCCGTTCCAGGATTGACAGATCCCGACTTCGCGAACGCTACGGACGGGCCGCGCCTGGTGTTGACGCTGCTTCCGGCCGTCACCTTGTACTGATAGGTGGCGGACCCGAGCGAGGTGTCGAGATAGTTCGTGTCGATGTTGACACGCGCCCCGCCCCACGTCTCCTGGTGGTCACCGCGGTATTGCTTGACCCGCTGCCTGTTCGCCCATTGCGTCGAGGTCAGCAGCTTCTCCGACGTCGACCCGACGCCGTCCCAGCGCGCCGTCCACACCACGTCGGGCATGGCCCAGGTCGAACTGGTGTAGTGGCGGGCCATGTCGGTGATCGCGCCGGTCGCGCTGGAGTAGACGCCCGAGCTGAAGCCGGCGTCGTGCAGCGATCGCGCCCACGCGTCGAGGAATGCCATCGTGGAGTTCGAGCAGGTGGCCTGGCGGGGGTCGTATCCCTCGATGTCGTTGAAGATCACGCTTCCCGGCACGAAGCCGAGGAGCGTGGCCTGCTTGACCGCGTCGGCTCCCGCGGCGCGCCCCTGTGACGTGGCGGTGGCGATCGTCGACGAGATGTCTGTCATGCCCCGCTGGTACGTGCAGGAAGGCTGCCGGCCGACGTAGATCGGCTGCATGCGCCACCCGGCCTCGGCCACGGCGCGGACCCACGACGCGGACAGGTTGCCCCATCCACAGGCCCGGTTCATGCCACCGATGTAGATCCCGATCGCGCGGTAGGACGACGTCTTCCAGGCCGCCATCGTCTTCGTCGACGGGGCCGCACAGGTGTCGAATCCCTTGCCCGTGTAGAAGGTTGCGGTCGCCGGCGCGGTGTAGGTGGCGCCGTCGACGACGCCCCGTCCCGTCGATGACGCGAGGGTCGTCCGCACGGCGGGGGCGGTGAACGTGCCGGTACGGGTTGCCGACGCGACCACGTCACGGGCGAGTTCCGACCGTTCGCCGAACGTCGCGGTCACGGTGAGACGCGCCGCGGCCAGCGTGCTGCCCAGCAGACCATCGACGGTCGACGCGGCGGTCACCGACAGGCGTGCGCCGATGGACGACACCGCCGGGCGCAGGGCCGCTGCCACGGTGGCGGTGGGCTGGACGAGGAGTGCCTCGGTGCGCCCGACCGCACGCGCCGGACAGCTCTGGTCCGCCGCCGGTGTGCCGAGGTAGACCGCGTGGCGGTCGAACCGGACGCAGGTGCCGGACCTGCCCGCGAGGTCGTACACGGGCCACGTCGCCGGGACGCGGAACGTCACGCCGGCGTAGCTGACCGCTTTCGTCGAGCCGACAAGGCCTTCGCCGGTGGCGCCGTCACTCTTCCCCAAGGTGACGGTGCCCGGCGCGGCGGTTGCCGTGGTCGCGGTGACCGCAAGGCTGCTGACGAGCAGTGCGGTGACGGCCAAGGCGACGACGCGCCGTCTCGGCGGGTCCGTCGTCGGTGGGTGCGTCGTCGGTGGGGACGGATCGTGCACGGGGAACCTCCACGAGAAGGCGCGGAACGCTGACGGGGCTCGCAGTCCCGAGGTCCGAGCGAGACGATGTGAAGGAATGATGACAGAAAGACACGTCTAATAACAGATCGTGACTCTCGTAGAGAGTTGGGCTACCATCGAGCACTTCGTCATCACGTGCCACAGCAGTCGATAGTCATGCAAAGTCTGATCACGAGGTGTCAGCAAGGCCGTTCCCGCCCCGCCGTGCCCGGCCGAACCCCCACCCGACGAGCGCGGCAGCCACCACCGTGAGGGTGAGTCCGGCGACGGTGACGGCCTGCTGGAACTGCGCCGTTTGTCCCGAGCTCCAATTCCCGTTGGCGAAGTCTCCGGTGAACAGTGCCGCGAGGACGGTGCCGGTGACGGCGATGCCGATGCCGGTCACCCGCTCTCCGGCCTCGACGACCGCTCCATCCCCTCCTTCCGGACCGTCGCGGCGTCCCCCCGCACTGGTCGCGCGCGAGGGAGGTCGCGGCAGATCTGCAGCGGATCCTCGCCGAGGAACGTCGACACGACCCGACCTTCGAGGGCGACGCGACGTTACTCGCCGCCTTCTTCATCGCCGGTTACTCGAGCGTGCTGGTGGAGAACGCGCGTCGCCTCACCGCCGGAGAGCCGCCGACCGACGTGGTGAACGACCATCGCCCGCGTCTCGAGCAGCTGTTCGACGCTCTCCGCAACGGCGTCGTTCCCCACCCCGAGGTCTAGGGTGGGCAGCTTGCCCCCACCGATTCGGCCGTGGAGCCCGCATGCCTGCTGACAGCCAGTACCCAGATCCCGTCCTCGACACCGAACGCCGACATCTCGACATCGCCCGGACCGCCCTCGCCGCCATGCGCGCCCGCGCCGAGTCGCTCGACACCAAGGCCAGCGCCGGTGACTGGGTGAGTGAGCTCTACCTCAAATCCACCATCGGCATCCGGATCGAGCAGCTGGCCGACTCGCCGTCCACCCCGCTGTTCTTCGGCCGGCTCGACTACCAGTCGAGCAGTGAGCACGACGGCGAGAGCTTTCACGTCGGCCGCCGGCATGTCGCCGACGACGACGGCAACGCCCTGGTGGTGGACTGGCGCGCCCCGGTGTCGGTTCCGTTCTACCGGGCCAGTCCGCGCGATCCTCAAGGCGTCGCCACCCGCCGGAGATTCGGATACGCCAACGGCGGGCTGACGTCGTATGAGGACGAGCGCCTCGATGTCACGCCGCTCGCAGGTGCGGACGACCACGCGTCGGCACTCGCCTCCACCATCCTGACGGACGAGATCGAACGCCCACGGGTCGGCCCGATGCGCGACATCGTCGCCACGATCCAGCCCGAGCAGGACGTCATCGTCCGCACCGACATCGGCGACACCGTGTGTGTCCAGGGCGCTCCCGGAACCGGCAAAACGGCCGTCGGCCTGCACCGAGCGGCCTATCTTCTCTACACCCACCGCGACCAGCTGGCCCGCCAACGACTGCTCGTCATCGGTCCGAACGACGCGTTCCTGCGCTACATAGGCGCCGTGCTGCCGGCCCTCGGCGAGGTAGAGGCGAGCCAGACGACGATCGATCAGCTGGTGGCCCACGTGCGGGTACGCGCGAGCGAACCCGCCGAGGTGGCCACGCTGAAGGGCGACCCACGGATGGCCGCGGTGCTGCGGCAGGCACTGTGGGCACGGCTGCGGACGCCGACCGACCCACTCGTGGTGACCCGGGGATCGCGTCGCTACCGGGTGCCGGCGTACGAGGTCGCCGAGAACGTGGCCGCCCTTCAGGACCGGGGCGTGCGCTTCGCTGCCGGTCGCGCGCTCCTCCCGCAGCGACTGGCCCACGCCGTGCTGCTGCGGATGGAGGCCGACGGCGACTCCCCTGACGACCGGGTCCAGGCGGCCGTCGCCCGCAGTCGGGAGGTGAAGGCCTACGTCGACCGGCTGTGGCCCGCGGTCAAACCCGAGCAGCTGGTCTTCAGCCTGTTCGCCGATGTCGACGTGATGGCCCAGGCGGCCGACGGGGTGCTCGACGACGACGAGCAGGTCAGCCTGCTCTGGGACTCGGCACCGAAATCGGCCGGCTCAGCCCGTTGGTCGCCCGCGGACGCCGCACTGGTGGACGAGGTGGTCGACCTGCTGGACCGGACCCCGAGTCTGGGCCACGTCGTCCTGGACGAAGCCCAGGACCTCTCGGCGATGCAATTGCGGGCGGTCGGGCGGCGGTGCAGCACCGGTTCGGCCACCGTGCTCGGGGATCTCGCCCAAGGCACCACGCCGTGGTCCTCGACCTCCTGGAGGGTGGCGCTGGCCCATCTCGGCAAGCCCGGTGCGGTCATCGAGGAACTCACCCTCGGCTTCCGCGTGCCCGGCGCCGTGATCGACTACGCCGCGCGGCTGCTTCCGGCGATCGCACCCGCGCTCACCCCGCCGCGTTCGGTGCGGCAGTCGCGCGGTGAGCTGGAACACCGCAGGGTCGCGAAGCCCGCTCAGCTTGTCCCCGCGATCGCGGCCGCGGTGTCGGAACTCGCGGCCGATCGGGAAGGCTCCATCGGCGTCGTCGTCCCGGACCTGCTGGTGGCGAAGGTCGACGCCGCACTCACCGACGCCGGCGTCCCGCACGCACGCACGGGCGACCGTGACGACTCCACCACTCGGGTCGACGTCGTGCCGGCCAGCCTCGCCAAGGGGCTCGAGTTCGACCACGTGGTGCTGGCCGAGCCGGCCGGAATCGTCGACGGGGAAGCCGACGAGACCACCGGCCTGCGCCGGCTCTACGTGTGCCTGACCCGCGCCGTGACGTCGCTGGTGATCGTGCACGCACGCGACATCCCTAGTCAGCTGGCCGGCTAGGAACATGCGCGAGGACGCGGCTGCTGCCGCGCCGTCGTCGGCGCTGACACCGACTGGGGTTCAAGCGGGCAGGGTTCAGGCATGCTGCGCGAGTTCAGGCGGGCTGCGCTAGCTCGCCGCCCGATGTCAGCAGGCTGACGACGTTGCGGGCCGCAGTCCGGCCCGCGCGGTTCGCGCCGGTCGTGCTCGCCGACGGGCCATAGCCCACCAGCTGTACGCGCGCGTCCCGCACCACCGCCGTGCCGTCCATCCGGATCCCGCCGCCGGGTTCACGAAGACGCAACGGGGACAGGTGGTCCAGTGCGGCACGGAATCCCGTGCACCAGAGGATGACGTCGGCATGCTGGAAGCTCCCGTCGGGCCAGCGCACGCCGCCGGGCTCGATGTGGGCGAACATCGGTCGCCGCTCGTAGACGCCACGCGCCGCCGCGGGCGCCTCCTGTTCACGCAGCCGAAGTCCGGTCGCGCCCACGACGCTCTCCGGCGGGAGGCCGGCGCGCACACGTGCCTCGACGCGTGCCACCACCTCGCGTCCGATCTCGGGCGTGAACCGCTCCTCGGTCCGCCACCGTGGTGGCCGGCGTGTCACCCAGGTGGTGGTGGCGACCGTCGAGATCTCGGCGAGGAGCTGCACCGCCGACGCCCCGCCGCCGACGACCACGACGTGCTGCCCGGCGAATGTCTCCGGGCCGTCGTAGCCGGCGGTGTGCACGCTGCGGCCGCGGAACGTCTCGAGGCCGGGATAGGTGGGAACGAACGGCCGCGTCCAGGTGCCGGTGGCGTTGACGATCGTCCGGGTTCGCCAGGTGCCCGGAGTCGTGATCACGTCGAGGAGCCCGGTCCGATCGCCGGGTACGGTGTCGCGCACCGAGTCGACCAGCACCGGCCGTTCGACCCGAATCCCCCAGCGCCGCTCGTAGTCGGCGAAATACGCCGGGATCGCCTCGTTGGCCGGGTCGGTGGCCGGCAGCTCCCGGTCGGCTCCGACGCCGGGAAGACGGTAGATGCCGTGGACGTCGGCCACCGCGAGCGTGTGCCAGCGGTGCTGCCAGGCGCCACCGGGCCTGACGTTCGAGTCCAGGACGACGATGCCGTCCGCGCGTGGGCGACCGGACCTCGCCGCCGCGTTCTGCAGGTGGTAGGCCGCGGACAGACCGGCCTGCCCAGCACCGATGACGACGACGTCGACCTCGTTGCTGACCCCAGTCGTGTGCACGGGGACAGAACAATGTATGGGCGCCGAACATGCCGTGATGCTGACGTCGGGTCAGCGTTTCGACCAGTCGTCGAGGTTGTCTCCCGAGGTGTAGACGTCGTCGGCGACCAGCAGCCAGCCGCGCGCGCCCACGATCGACAGCGACACCGTGCCCGGCGTGACCTGACCGGAGTGCGGGATGCAGGCGATCGGACCGCGGAGGCGGCCGGCGTCGACGATCTGTACGCCGTCGCACGCGCTCCGGCCGACCCGCGCGACGTAGGTCCGTCGGGAGCCGATGGGGCTGGTCGTCAGCGCGATCGCGCCGGCGATCTGCGGCCCGTCGGTCCACATCGCGTCACCGTCCCCGATCGTACGGAGCCGGCCGCCCGGGCAGAGCACCTGAAGTTCGTGGCCGCCGACTGCGAGATCGATGATCGGCTGCCCGCCACACGCCTGGACGATCCCGCGTCCCGGCACCACGACGGAGCCCGGATTCGTCGGATCGGTGGCGAAGAAGCCGGCCGTGTCCGTCATCCGCCAGGTTGCGCCGCGATCGACGGTGCGGCGCAGTTCCGGCGAGCAGCTGCCATCGGCGCCGA
>JAABUK010007763.1_pt1 | contig 15346 bp, 23 predicted proteins | sample 5559141 | NCBI WGS metagenome assembly JAABUK01 (sample SAMN10711869, study PRJNA513367) | rock metagenome | isolation source: Antarctica rocks | place: Antarctica: Victoria Land, Pudding Butte nord | collected 2016-01-03
AGAGCCCAGTCAACCAGCACATGGTCTGGAAGCTCTCATCAGCAGCTGCACAAGGCTTTGCTGGCCGGGATGGGACAGAACGTGTTATGCAAAGGAAGCAGGCTTTCAGGCCAGAACCTTGTAGAGGGCTAAGGATTGCAGTGCTGAGTTTTGACTGACTGGCTTGTGTTGGGGTTGTGCCCTCAGAGTGAGGTTTTGCCCTCAGAGTTTTGTTGAGGTTGTGCCCTCAGAGTGAGGTTTCGCCCTCAGAGTTTTGTTGAGGTAGTGCCCTCAGAGTTGTGTTGAGGTTTCGCCCTCAGAGTGAGGTTTCGCCCTCAGAGTTGTGTTGAGGTTTCGCCCTCAGAGTGAGGTTGTGCCCTCAGAGTTGTTTTGAGGTTTTGCCCTCAGAGTTGTGTTGAGGTTGTGCCCTCAGAGTGAGTTGTGAACTCAATCAATGTTATATCCATGCAATGACAAGTTGGCTTTGTGCTCACTGTGTTCCTGTCCTTGTAGCTTGGTGATGAACGAGGACGTTCACACTTAAGTGGGGGGGAATGTAGCAGTGTGGCAATGTATTACTGTGTATCACGGCGTGATGTGGCCCGTGCAGCACGTGTGTCTTGTCAAGATATGGCTCTGCAACCAAGCTCATTGTGCTAACGATCATTCTACGTGCGAGCTTTGGTGTGTGCCTAATAGCACTAAGCCAATTACTTGTATAAGCGTCACCCTGTAACACAAACTTGAAAACTGTGTTGCACTAAAATCCAATTTCATCCTCGCTGTGACTCATGACTCACATGCCATCACATGCTCAAGCCGTGCCTGATCGGGCAACTTGGCCGGCTTGTCTGATCAAAATTCTGGTACCGTCGTTGTCGTAGCAATCGCAAGCCTGTTGAATCAATTGGAAAAATTTGGCTTCGCGTGAACAGTAGATTGCGAACTGCATGTGTGTCGTCAGTTTGTGACCATCCGGAAGTCTCCGTTTAAGCTCGTGCATCTCATGGCAGACTGATCAGTGTTGAGCAGCTGGTTAACTGGGCACGTACAGCCTTTGCAGAGGTTGTGAACAGTCATGGTGCAAGTCTTCCGTTGCCTTGTCGACCTAGCCGAAGCAGACCTTGCCACCGCGATCCCGAGTTTCAAAACTTTGCTGACCATCCTGCAGCCCCGGGACGCGAGCGGATGCAAGGAGCTCGAAGAGCAAGTCCAGGAGATGAATGAGCACCAAGCTTCAGCCATTATGCGCAAGCTGCTGCATGAAGCAAGAGCTCCAGAGGGCGAGCCGGGCCGCTCGTCGAAGCAGTACGTGCAAGTGAACCCAGCTAAGCAGACTGTGCAGGGCCAAGACGTAAACAGTGCCCTGCTGTGCAGAGCTGCACGTGCTTTTCACCTGATCGGGATCGTAGTTGCCAACAATTCTTTTGTCAGCAACTTGCAGGGTGAGTAGACATGACTGAGCAGTGTCTTTGTCTCAAAAACCTACATGGCATTGCTCCAGACTTTGTAAATGATAGGATTGTGTCCCAACAAGGATGCTGGTAATGCAGTTGAAGAACAGTCCAGAGTGCTCAAAACCCTGTTGCAAAGGCTCAACGCAACAGACGCTAAGGTCTGCCTCCAAAGTTGCATAGCGATGCAGGAACTCTAAAGCATTTTACGCCCTGCAAGCATCTTGTAATGGATGTGTTCAAAGATAATGAATGAACACGATTCCACAGTATAGGTGACCTTGTTTTCTGATTGCAGGGGGCTGCCAGGATCTATGGGTGCCTGTCCCAGCAGCAACTGTCTCCACAGGTGTTGCACCAAAGTGTCGAAGATTTGGCAATAGCCATCAAGGATGGCATTTTTCCAAGTGATGAATGGAAAATTCATCGGAATGCCTTGGCTTGCCTTTGCCAGCTGCTTGACCAGATTCCAGCAGAGTTCAGTGCAAAGGCAGATGTATGGTTGCCATCGCTGTGGCGCTTGCTCTTGGTACAGCCAAAGGCACCTTACACAGAGGTCAGCATCTACAGCAGTTGGACTCTTGTATCAGTGGTGTCATGTCATGCAGCATTTTTGGATTATGAGGCATCAGTTTGTCGCATGATGTCTCTGAGATAGTTTTGTTCCTTGATTTGACCAATTATCATCAGACGACTTCATGTGCGTGCATGCTTCCTTGAATTGATTTGACTACTTTTTCTTTTGGCCATGACAGGAAGCCAGGAAGGATTGGGCTGTCTGGTCTACATTGCGGCAGCAAGCTGTGGAAACCTTCAACCAGGTCTGGTCTACCCATGGCACTAGCCTGAGCGGACTTAGTGAGCACATACAAGAAGAACTGGTGCTTGAGCTGCTTGGCATCATGACTGCGTGGACAAGCGCTTGCTGGGACTCAGGCAAGTTTGCTTGTCAATAGCTGGTCTACGGCAATCAAGTTACAGAGCAGCAAAGACAACCCCTGCCACTATGAGTGCTTGCCCCCACTTACTATGGGGGAGACGCCTTGCAGCACCCATGCATCAGGTTGCTGCATCACATGGGGATGCTGATGCTGTTACAGAGCTGAGAATCTTGCATGTCCACAGCAGGCTCATTGTTGCTTGGTGCAAATGTGGCATTGAGGACACCTGTCAGGCCTGTTGCGCACTCTTGGCACAAGCTTGCACTAGTCATTGCAGCGTCATGCCTCCGTTTGTCAATCACATTGCATGCCTTGACTTTGTCGTGTTCAGTGCGCAAGTGATACAGCTAACTTCATTGATGTCTGACGTGGTACAGGGTCGGCAGAAAAGAACGTATTGCAAGAGCTGTCTACTAGGGAAAGGGAGGTACTAGGAGTGGATGCCGTTAACGCTTGGTGTTGCTTTCTGGATGTTTTGGGGGCAGCCTTCCTGACCTCAGGGGCAGCTGTAGGGCAGGCCATGACCCAGGTGAGTCAACCCCTCCAAACCTGGCCTAGCTGCGCTGCATCAGATCACAAACTTGCCGAAGGACAATGCTGGTCTGTTGAGTAGTAGTCAGCACATGCTGCCCAAAAAGAGTCAGTATATAAAAAGGCTTGCAACAACTTGCTTTGCACAACTTTGCACAGAAGTCTGATGCTCTGACAGCAGTGTTGGAAGACCAATGTGCTGTGAGGACATCCAAGTAAAGCCTTACATTGACCCAGTAAGCTGTTGCTGCCACAGAATAACTTGGCTTTGCAACAAATACTGAAAGCATGCTGCAAACTCAGTGGCGAGGCATGACATCTGCTACAGGTTATGTGTGATGTATTCATCCATTCTGGCAGCTTGGTCTTGCTGGAAGCTGCTGCTACGGCGTGGAAGAAGCTTGCTGATACCGTCATGAACGCTGGTCAGCTGAGCATGAGGCAAGAGCTTCTATTGAAGCCGGTCATACACATGCTGAAGACATGCCATACACCTGACGCTTACCAGGCATGTTCGTCACCTGAAAATTGACATGCAAGTAGCGGGAAGTTTGCATCCTATCTCACCTGTGTATTTGAATTTCTGTGAAACACATTATCCATCCATTGCAATTCAAGCGTGCTTTGGATCATGTCTTTGCTCAGTAGCACAGCCAGCGTAGCATGTGATGCACCCACAGCATAGCAGGCCACCTGCAACAACGCAGCTTGCAGAATTCCAGCTGTCTTGTGAGTGGAAATGTCTGGCCATGTCTCAAATCTGGCATGCCAGCATTTGCAGCAACATGCTTAGATATGCTGTGATCAGATGTGCAAAACAGAAAACAGTCTCATGGTCTCCAGTAGGTGTGGTATGCCCACTGTGCAGGCAGCCTTGGGACTGTGGAAGCACATGGTACAGCTGGCCGGCAAGACCAACACCGGTGAAGATCCAGCATCAAAGGCTGCCACGTGGACACTCATCGCAGACTACAGCACGCCCGTTCTGCTACCACTGGCTGCCATGCCTCCAGGAGTGTGTGACATCGCAGAGCCAGGTCAAGACGTCGCTGCATCTTCTGCTGTATCACAGGTGTGTCTCATGTCCATGCCTAGTCAGCGTCTTTATGGGTAGACCCAGGCAGTTGTGATTCTGCATCATGACTCAGTGTACTAAGCAAAATCTTCAAGGGCGCTTGCACAAAATTCACTTGTGCACCGTGTCTCATCAGTCATGCTAAACCGCAATACACATCTATGATGGTATATGGCTACGCCAGTTGTGAATGATTGTTTGTGTGTTGCAGGCACTTGAGTGGCTGGTGACCAGTGGGCCGGGTGAGGCTATGCTCATCACGCTGCTGCACAAGGTGGTCAAGAAATGCAGTGGCATTGAGGGGCCTAAAGCACAGCAGTCAGCAGACAAGCCAAGTCAGGATGCTCACCAGCTAGTGGTGACGGCCCTTGTTGGAGAGACTAGCCGCCTCATGTCCCATTGTTCAGGCCGCAGCATGAATGATATTCAGCAGGTAGGAATACCTTGACATCAATCATCAATGCAATAATTTGAAGCATTTGTTGAAGAAGTAAGGTGTTGTTTTTATAGACATGTCACAACGCTCATGCACAACCATGGATTCTTCATTGGTGATTGCGTGCAACAATGTCAAAGCATCTCACACACCAGTGAATGTTCTTGCTGCTGTTTAGATGGCATCTACTGTTCAGTCAGGCTATCTCTGTACATGCTGTACTTCTGATCAGCTCAATGTTCCTGCAAGTGCAGCAAAATCTGTGATTACCACAACACATGATACAGAGAATGAGCAACCCTGGCTGTATATGTGTCCAGGTTCTTTTGCAAACAGTCGCCAATGCTGATTGCAACGGCTTGCATGAGGCAAATCATGAGGCTTGGCAGAAATTGTGTGACGAAGTCAACATGTGTAAACAGCTGGAGGTGCAGCAACATTTCCTGTTGCACATAATCACAGAAGCTCTTGCTGCAGACAAGGGAGCCATTACGCATCAGGTGTGCTCCCATGACTATGTAATTTATAGTATCAACTGTCCTTTGAACATGACATAATGCGTCAATCTCAAACATGTTTAAAAATCTGGGGACACGGGAGCCAACGTGCCTTGCAAGCTGAACAACTGCGAGTTTTTGGCACCTAAAGTCTGTATCAGCCTGCCCTTTGCATGACACATTGGACATCCCTGCTTGCTACATAAAACAGAAGGATACATTGCTGACGCACCTTCCTGACAAAGCAAGCACTATGTCCATGCAAAACAACTGTATGCTGAGATGATGCTGTCACGGCTGCGTAGGTAGCCCTATCAATATGGAACGACTTGCTTCAGCTTGTCTGCCCAGTTCCCCGCAAGGCAAGCACCACCCAAAGGTCATTGTTAGTCAGCTTCACCGCTCCAATGTTGCTTGCGCTTGCTGCCATACCTTCAGCAGACCTTGATCAAGTTCAACCCCTATGGCTACAGGTGTGTCTCTCTGTCTGCCTGCCTGCCTGCCTGCCTGCATGCTTGCCCGCCTGCCCGCCTGCCTGCCTGCATGCCTGCCTGCCTGCCTGTATGCTTGCCCGCCTGCCTGCCTGCCTGCATGCCTGCCTGCCTGCCTGCCTGCCTGTCTGTGTCTGTGTCTGTGTCTGTGTCTGTGTCTGTGTCTGTGTCTGTGTCTGTGTCTGTGTCTGTGTCTGTGTCCATGTCCGTGTCCGTGTCTGTGCTTGTGGCCATCACACAGTGTGTCTCTGTGTCTATATAAACTGCATTGTACGCAAGAGGTTGTGATAAGCCGCGCATTGCTTCCAGCACACACAACTTCGGGACCTGCCTATGATGCAGGTCTTGGACAGGTGGCTAGACAGTTGGCCAGATGTTCATATGCTTCCTGCCTTGGTGAGCAAGCTGCGCCAGCAGGGTGGCATCAACAGCTCCGTCACCATGCCACAGGCTGATGCGCAATCCTGTGGCATTGTTCAGATGCAACTCTTGGCAGCTGTCCTTCAGAAAATGTGCTATGTCATGGCAGAACATTGCAGATCAGACAGTCCGGCAGAACTGAGCTTCTTTGAACAGGTGAGTCTACATGTGTCTAGCAAAGTTCAGCATCAATAATGGATCTGCACATGCTGAGGCACTCTAACACTGTCTTGTACAACAGCAAAAGCAAAGTTGACACGTTTGCACAAATTGGCACTCTTACAACAGAGAAAGTAGCGGCTGGATGCCCTAGAATTGGTGTCAACAAGTGCTTATACCTTTGCACAGACACATGGGCAAGCGCCATCCTGCTCAAATACGCGTGCAAACAAGCATGTGCACCTCAAGCTGATTGCAATGTGCATTTGCAATGCAGTATCACCAATCAACACAAGAGTTATACAGCGAGCTATGCCATCAGCTGGTGACACTTCCTGCTCAAGACAAAGGTGCAGAGGGAGCAAGCATGCACGTGCTCAACACCCTGGGAGCACGCTTGATGCATATGGTCTCAACTTCAGTACAAGCCTTCACGAGTGGTCATCATGACAGTAGGCTTATGTACCTCATGTCAGCTGTTGTTGCCATGCTTGGCAGCTGCACAGAGCTCATCAAGGCTGCTCCAGCATATGGACATTTCAACATCATTGTGCCAGGTGACTTTGACATGCCAACTTGTACAGCGCTGAACTGCCATCTTATGCTGCGGTGTGTTGTGCCTTGCTGTGCCGCGCTGCAATGTGTTTTCCTGTGTCATAGTGAGTCGTGCTCAACTTGACTCGCACGTGCACACAAAAGCTGGTATGTAATATGCAAGAGCTGCCAACGCTCCCATCAGTCCAAGTTGCCTAAAAAAAGCCAAAGCATGCCTGTGAACGGGATGAAAGTGAGTTATAGAAGTCTTCTTTCCTGCATGCAGATAACTCTAAATTGCCACTGAAGGCTTTGTTGCCAAGGGAATGGTCAAGGGTGTGCTCAATGTACTGGCAGGTGCTAACCACAGGTGCACGCCTGTGTGACTGCTTTGCTGAAGCTGCTTGCAAGCTTGCCAATGGCACAAATTAAACATGTTATAACATTCTCCTGCTTTGTACAACATTGGCTCGAGTGGAAATGACATGCATCAAGCTGTGTTTGGTTTGTTCTGCTATGCGGTCATGAGCATGAGACTCCAAGTAATACTAAGCTGTGGTATACAACTCCAAACAGCCATCAGACTCTCAAATTGATGATCAATATATTATCTATATACATGCAGGTGAAGATCTACAATTCACTCACCAGTCCCAAACCCGTTGGCAGCCTGGATGTGCAAGCATCCGTTCAGAGTTGTCTTCTACTGTTTATCTTCCAATGACAATGGCAGTGTGCTCTGCGCTCATGCGAGCCATCACAACCTACCTGCTGGCAGTGGACGCATTTGCTGAGTCCGATGAAGACGCTATTGCTGCGGTTGCCTTTGCTGCCCAAGTGTTGCAAATTTTTCTGGAATTTGCGAAACAGAGTGTTGCAGCTGGTAACGTCAGCCTTGTCAGGGAAACCTCTGCTAGCTCGGAAGCAGATGTTGCAAAAAATCCAGAGGTGAAAGATGCTTCTACTCAAATGTTGCATGGCAGCCATCAACACAGTGTCCAGTCATCACATCAATGCACTTGTTGTTTGCATACCTGCTGAACATGTGCACACACATGAACTTGACTGGTACATTTGAGCAGTGCAGTAGCATGGTCCTCTCACAACAAGATCTCAAGTGGAATATTGTCTGTACCAGGTACCAAGCAAGGTTGATGGACAGGGTGCAAGAGAGACAACAAGTGCAAGCCAAGAAATGCAGGCAGAGATGAGGGAAGGTGTGGTTAAATTTTCCACACAAGATGTGGTGTCATGGTGCACGCCATGGCAGAGTTTGTACCTGGTTGTGACTCAGGTACAACAGCCCTATGCTTGGCAATCTTCAATCTAGCCATGTTTACACACACCTGCACTTGTTTGAGCAAAGGAAGAACGGTTCAGACTTGTTTGCGTCCTATGTATGTGGTGTTGCTGACATTGTTCATATGTAACTTCATACTGATAAGTCACCAGCCTCTTGTATACTTCTTTAAATGCAGGTTGCACGTCGCAGAAAAGCCTGTGTGATGGACCACACTCAGCCATTGGTCACCTACCTGCTCTCCTTTGCAGCAGATATGCGTCAGAAGGATGTAGATAAGACTGTGCTCATGTCACCAAGCACAACACCAGAACCTGGTCTAGCGACGCCTGCAGCTTCAGTGCAGCCTCAGTCTCCTCTGCCACAGGATCCGGCAGCTGCAAGTATACCTTTGTGGGCATGCTTCTTGGCGGCGGATGCAAGCATAGTTGTGAAGCAGGTGCAAATCATGTTTTGCCTGATATTTGCTATAATTGACAAGCATGCATTGCTTGTCTGTACGTGAGTGTATGCTGCAACAGCTGTCGCATGAGTGATGTGCATGCTTCCATTGCTTTAGTTAGGTGAAGATGATTGCATTGTGCCTGTCTGTCAGCTTTGCACTGTGGATTGTATTGCATTGGTGAATGCGGGGTCAAAATATGTCTGCAGGCATGCCAGGACTCTCAAGCACCAGCAGCAGAAGCACACATGCCTCTCCCCTTGGTGGCATTGTGTATTGAATTGCTTGGTACGTGCTATGCATGCATTGCTCAACATTCTTGTGTGCATGGCTTTGCTAGTCGCTGAGAATAGCTGTTGCTGAATTTGATGCTGCTTTTGCAACAACGCTGTATTGAGTCGTGTCCTGAGCAGTTCCCTTGCAATTTAGCATTGCCAACCAAGCCTGCCTCGAACAAGTCGTTGTGGCAGTATATCTTGTTCAGCCTACACAGGCCGATCTTGTCATCATCATGCACATATTTGAAAGACAATGCTCACTTGTGCAGAGACCAGCCTAGAACACCTTTGCCATGTTGCATTGGCCTCTCCTGGCATCAGCATGGGCTACTTAACCGCTCTGCTGGATGCGGTCCCAGATGCATGTACAAGTTCTGCAGACACAAAACAGCCTCTCATGAAAGCTGTAGCTGCCTGCATCCAGCTTGTTGACCATGTCACAGGTAAATTACACTGCTTTGATGAGCATTGCTTGCTGACTTGCTTGCTGCTGGCTGCTTGCTATTGCTTAATCGCTTGCTGGATCTTGTTGCCTTCCAGCGCAGCGCAGCTTTATGCCATGCAGCTAGCCATCACACTGCATACTATGCATGCAGTTTTGTTGTTTGTAAATCTCCTATCATTGTGGGCTGCTCTAGCACATCATCACCGGCAGTCAAATTGCAGCATCTGACTTGATTGCTCCGCCCCATCCTGCCGATCTTGCCTACATCACCATCATTGCTGCTCCCCGCCTTGTAACATTATGACCACCTTGATCCCGCATCGACTGCCCCATTGCTATTGCATCTCAATGACCCTACCACCCACACAAGCAAGGCTGCCACAACTCAGTGCAGTCACTACCACTGCAACAGCCAGCACTGCGTCCTTCCTGCAACATTGCAAGTCACAGTCAATTTCATGGTGCGCTCATGGTCCCTCTGTGACTGATGCAGACAGGGGAACTACTCTCATGCTGGAGGCAGCATGGAAGGCTGTGATTGCGGCATTCAACCCCCGCAGCATGCTGCAATTGACTCCGGTCAACATGGACAAGTTGGTCTTGCAGCCCATGGCAGCAGCGCTCAAGCATGGTTCACAAGCCATGCAAGACATGACCCGAGAATTTTGGGTCAACAGTGGCGTAAGATCAGTGCTCAGCGCCTTTGATGTGAGCATTGTGGAAAGTGCCTTGGCCTTGCTGGAGGATCACAGCAAAATGGTTAGTCCTCAGCTCTGCGTCAACAACTTGTGTGAGCTTGAGATATGGCATCAAGATAGTGTACAAAACCTTGCCCAATACTGATAATTGGCTGATTGCTCACCATATAGGTCACATTCCTCTGCATTGCTGCCAACCCAAGACACAAGAAATGTGCATTGTTGCTTGCTTGTGGGCTTACATTCATCAGGCAACACTATGCACAAGGCTTGCTTGTTGTGAAACTGCTGCAACAGAATCAAGTGGTGGTGAATACAAGGAAGACTGTATGACCAGCTCGTCAACATCCCTTGTGACATGTAGGTGAGGATCCCTTTGCATTGCAATATTCTAAAGGCTGCATAACATACTTTTAGCTTGAGTGAGTCATGTGACATCTTACACCAATTCTTTCTGTCTGTGTACGATGGCAGTGCAATCACCTCCATTGCAAACACTGTGCTTGTTCTGTTGTGGTGCAGCTGGCAGCCAAGGAGACAATGTCAGCAGCACTCCTGACCGTCATGTCAGCCATGCCAGCCATGTCAGATAGTAGCAGTCTTGAAATCGAGCCAAATGCTGGCCCCGCAGACCCACCACATACAGCTGATGCCATGGCTGAGGGAGACAGTGCAGATGCAGTTGCCAAAGTGGCTCTTGCACCAGTAAGCATTCATTTTGGTAACATTTGTCTGTCACAGTATGTTCAATGATGGTGATTTACAGACTTGATTGTGGTAGCACACCAAGTGAAAAGATCATGTCTTCGTTGCAGGGTTGAAGCATGTAGTACGTTTGAGAGTGTTGTCAAGCTGCTTGATTTGCATCTTACAAGTGTTGTTGTCTTAAAATGTACGCAGTCAGGCTCTTTGTTCTGTCAATCGCGCTTGTCTTTCATCAGCATTTGGTGGTTGGCAAACAAGTTGCATTGAAAGCACACCCACTTTGTCAACAGAAATGATGCAGTTATGCCTGTCCATGAATTGTGTGGGTTGTTTGCAGGCTCAGGCTGAAGCTGGTGTCAACACTCAGGTGCAGCTTGCGACTGTCAGGTTACAACGCACATGCAAGATGGCCATGACCTCATGCGCTCACGCTGCAAGACTGACACCGGCAGACCAAGCTCCTCCAGCTAAAGTCATAAAGCGTGTTACTTTTGCTGCTACACCCCCCAACAAAGCATCAACTGCTCATGTCGCTACAGCTGTTACCGGGGCCCAGCAAGGTGCGCTATGCTCTTGCAATGCCATGTGGTGTGCTGCCATGGAGTAGGCTGATCAGAACATCTTGTCAGGGGTGTTGTGCTAAAGTGTGTACTTTGCCTGCATGTACAGTATTTGGTTTGATGGTGTTGCATCTCTACCTTTTGATGCCATGCCGCATTCGTATGTTGCCTTCACGCAGCTTTTGCCTGCTCTGCCTTTAGGTAATGCAAAAGGGCCACATATTGAGTCTGGAAAGAATCTTGATGCTAGACGTATGCTTTAAATGCACCAACATCCTCAGCTACTTGTCTGATTCTTGTTTCTAGACGTCAAGATCTGTCACAGTTGGCATGTCAGCAAATTGCTTACCATCTCAAGAAATGTTGCTGATACTTTGCAGCTCAAAAGCGGCAGGCAAGGGGATGCATGACGGACATATTGCGCCGCCACGCCAAGTATCAGCAGCAGCAACAACAAGAGCAGCAAGTGGAAGCTAGCGTGATGCATCAGGAACTAGATTCACAGTCAGAGCTGCCTCCTACCAACTCTGCCTGCATAGGGGTTTTCTCCGACAGTCAGCATGATCCCAATATGCAGACACGGGGCGACATGGATCACAGCAGACCCCTGAACAGCACAGGTCAAGCTTCAGGCAGTCAGCGTCAGCCGAGGGAAGAGCATGCAAGTAGCAACAAGGCAGATGAGGGTTCCAGACAGCCCAATGAGAACCATTGGAAGGGCAGAACCAGAGGCACTGCGCGGAAGGACTCTTGTTCAGATGAGCAGCCCTCTGCAAAGTGCTTACAAGTGGCATCTGAAGCAGTAGTTGCCCTTGACTCAGAGCCTCTACCCAGCCACACGATAGCCAAAGGCAAGGGGAAACCCAGACACAGGACACAGGGCAAGAAGAGAGGCAGAGGTGAAGGCAACGGTGCGGGTGAAAGCAGAAAGCATGACAAGGAGCCATCCCCACAGGCGCATGCACGGAGCAAAAGGCGGAAAACCTCTTGTCAGCGAAAGCAACCGGTGGCTGAGCCTGACAGCCCAGCTGATGAGCCGGTCAAGAACGGCAGTGAACATACTGATCAGGCTGGCTTTGGTCAACATCATCCCCCCCAAGGCAGCAAGCAAGTAGCCCCTGTTGCAGGCTTGCAAAGGTTGTGCAAGCTGCGGCCAAACTCAAGTGATGTAAAGCCATTGGGTAAGGAGCCTGATTCAGGTCACATATGCAACAGCTTGCATCAACATGTTATCATTGCAACAAGACGTGGTGTGGCATGTGATGACTTTGTCTCTGAGCACACCGTCATAGCGCTGGCAATAATCAAGTGGGGTTGACAGCTCTGCAACTTGCTTTGATTTGTGCAAAGCACTGCTTGCTTTGTAAAATCATTGCAGACTTACAAGTGCTTTGAAATCAATTGCATGTGATGCACATGGCCCACATGCAGCAGCATCCAATTTCAGCTTTTTTGTGTGTGTAGGTCCCCTTGAGAGCAAACCTTCAGAGGCAGAGGAGGAGACACAAGCCAAGAGCCAGAAGCTTCCTAGCAAGTCGCTTCAATCAACACATGCTAATGCTGGCACAGCACGTGATACATCACCTGATCATCACGCAGGCCATGCAGCTCAAACCGCACAAGGTGCAGAGGGTGCGAAGGCTCCACACGCCATCAAACCTTCTCAAGGTAGTGGTAAATAGCTTTGTTGCTTCTGTCATGTAGTTGGTTTGTCTTACGTGTCATGCTTGCATGGCACTTGTGCATTGAACATCAGCATTGCTAGGATTTGATGTTGACAAGGTAACCTGCCAGTGTGTCTCAATTGCACCTATCTTGAGTGATTCATTCTTTTTGCATGAGGCACACTCAAGTTGATGTGCGTTATGCTGACCTCCAGCCTCAAGTCTTGGACCTGTCTTGCAGCTGCTCTTGGTTTTAATACAGTTGCAAGTGTATGGACATCGTTTGCATCTGACTTGTCATTGTACATGCAGCAGCAATGCAAGAGCAGGCACAGCTGCAAGTGCCGAGCTTTGAGAGTGTACATGGCAGCCCATTGCGCATGCCTGTTGTTGCAGAGAAAGGCGACAATGGCAAGGGAGGACTGAGGCTTTTGCCGGGGACAGTTACTGAGACCAAACAGGCAAAGGCAGCTGAGACACCAGACACAGCCCTTCAGCATGAGATGCAGCCTGCAGGTTGCATCACAAATGCTGCAGATGCTTTGAACAAGAGGGATCAGAGCAGCCAACCAGATGGCAGCAAGCCTAGGGGCGAGCCAAGGCACTGTCAGCAAGCAGGATGCTCTAGTCCTCTAGGCACTGAAGTGCAGGTATGCAGCTGCGCCTATGAGTGTGGAAAGTGCTGCACAGTACAATAAAGTTTGCAATTTGCTGTTTCATCTACATCATTAGTTGGACATGTCTCTACTTAAGACACGGATCATTGCAGACCATAATTATCAATTTAACTGGCGCGACCAATGACCATGCAGGCGCCCCAAACTCAGCCACAAGCTCCGGGGGAGCCAAGGCTGCAGTCCAGCAGTCCCAAATGCCTTCAAGGCCAGATCACGGTGAGTGACAAGCTCTCAATGACTTGCCATACATCATTTGGTAGCCTTGGTATGTGCTGAGCATCAGTTGTGATTGTTTGAAGTTGCACTGAGTGACCGGGAATGCCTGTAAGTGACGTACAACAGGATGCACTTTGATACAATTACAGTATATGGAGTGTGCGCAAACTTGTTTTGTGTGGTGTAGCTGGAACAGCCGAGTCAAGCCATGCTGCCGCTCAACACTGCGCATCGAGGGCCCTGCCTACCCAATCAAGCATGCCTATCTGGCACCAGTGAGCCTGATAGTTGTGGCAAGAGGCTAGCAGAGTACTCACCTCAAGAAAGGGAAGTTGCTTGCAAGAGAGCGAGAGGGAGCATGCATGATGACAGCCTTGAAAAGCAGAATGTGCAAGGGACATATGGTACTCAGCCTGCAGTGGCAGACTTGCAGGTAAGCACACTGGCATGTAACAGAGTTGTGTCCATGTTGATGTTCTGTGCTTCATGCTGAGGCTGTATCCTCACAAAGCCATTGTGGTCAGATGGTCCAGTTGTAGCACCCGAAAACCTTGTGATTGCGTGCATCAAGCTGGCGCATCCATGTTTGGCGTATGTAGAAAGGTGCAGTCCCTGAATGTTGAGGCATGTGTGGCATCATATTACTTGATGTTGCTTGCATTCTGCCAACGAGAAGCAACAAGACGTGCAATTTGTGCATATGTTGCCGATGCACCATGCTTAGAACATAACCACCATGCCAATGCAGGGTCTTGGTGAAGCTCACTCGCCTCTCCTGCAAGCAAACCTTTCCGTTGATGGCTTGATTGGGCAAGGCAGGCAGAAGCCCACTGAAGAGGCAACATCAGGCAGAAGCTCAGTTGCAGCTGATAGTGTTGACATGCATGATTCACCTGGCCTTTGTCTTGAATCAGACAATGAGCGTCAGGCAGAAGAGGACACAGACAGCGCCAGTGTAGCAACCGTCAAAGTTGGAAGTTTGGGTGCCAGTTCGGTTGCAACAACAGAAGTTGTCCAAGCAAGTGCTATGCAGCATGAGCACGCGAGCACAGCCCAGTCTGCAAGACCAGAACAGGATGCACGTTGCAGCGAACTGCCCTCCCAAGCCCTCAGTCTCACTCCAGTGGATGCTGATGTGGACCCAGACCAGAGCAACCAGGATGATCCTGGTCAATCAACGCACAGACTTGATGAGGATGCGCATGGAACACAGCCTGTCACCCAAGACAAGCGTATGCAAACAGCGCAAGTCACAGCTCTTGGTACAGGAGACCAGCAGGACGGGATGGGCGCGCATCGCCAGGCAAGGCCAGCTTCCAGCTCCAGTGCAAGACCAGCCAGCAGACAGACTTCACTTGCAATGAAGAGACATGCGGAGTGTAGTGCCAGTGCAGAGATGTCTGCCCTCAAGAAGGCCAGTGATGGCTTGGATGATGACCAGGAACCCAGGCAACACCCAGAGGGCACTGGTACCTCTATTGAGGATATGCAGGTGTTCCATATTACTCCAAATTGAAAGTGAAAAGTGATTCTGTTGGCAGATCTTTTGCACAACTGACATGCATTTACAAGACTGAATACACGCTGTTGCTGGGCTCTCAAAACGCCATCACTAGGCTTCATCCATGGCCTAAGCACTTGACTTGAGTTAGCTTGGACAAACATGAAAAATCTGTACATGTGATCTTGGTAACAAACAGCCTTATGTCTGTGTGACAGGTGCATGCCAAGTGGCTTGTACAAGCAGAGTTGGCCTCTTCATCAACACTTAGGACGCAAGACATCTCAGCAGGGTCTGAGCTGGTCCAACAGGTGAGAACAAGGCGACTTTGAATACCTCTGCC
>JAABUK010007764.1_pt1 | contig 15346 bp, 7 predicted proteins | sample 5559141 | NCBI WGS metagenome assembly JAABUK01 (sample SAMN10711869, study PRJNA513367) | rock metagenome | isolation source: Antarctica rocks | place: Antarctica: Victoria Land, Pudding Butte nord | collected 2016-01-03
AGCTTTGAACCAAGAAATCCACGTCTGCTGGTGGAAGAGTCTCTAATAAAGGAGCGGACGAATTGCTATTTCTAGCTTCGGTTGTGGTATTCGAGCCCAGGACTTCAACAAACTCGCCTGGGCCACTTCCAACTTTCCGGAACTTAGTTGATCTCAGCACGGCTTCCTTTCTGTCATCGAACTGGACATTCTCGAGAAGTAGAGGGTCCAGATGGGCCGTCCCTCTCAGGTACCGGTAACAAGCAGAATCATCCGCGGCTCTCGGAGAGATGGGCGCCGCGTTTCTGATTTCATGTTGACTCCCACCGATCATTGGCGACTGGAGCAGCTCCCTAAACGATGAAGACAAAGATTTGTTAGAAGCATGAAAGCTGGTGTCACTCAGTCAAGCTGCTTTTATTGGGAAAGCAAGGGCGCTTACCTCTTCTTACCAGCAACAGCGGACGGTTGTGGATAACACCTCTTCCTTGACGTGTTTGGTGTAAACACACAGTCCTGTCTATGAAAGTCGCATGAATAGCATTTGTTTGCTGCCACATTCATTGCACATCTGCTGTTCCTTCTCCTGCATCCATCGCACTGTCCACCTCTGCCCTCTTTCTGAGCGCCTTCAACAAGGAGATAATTCTCAGAGACTGCCTGTCCAAGGCCTGTACGAAAACGGGGTGTCGTAGTTGGAGAGGTGGCAAGAGGAATCGACGGAGGTCGGATGCTGGGAGGTTGCATGGTCATTGCCGCAGCCATGTTGGATAGAAGTAACGGCTACGGTCCGTTCCACGCTGAAGCTCTTGTCGATGCCAAGAGTGGTTCGTGGACTCGTCAGTCTGGGGTAAACAGCTTGTCATTGGGCGAGCTCGCTGATAAGGAAGGGGCGAATAAAATAGGTCGATCAATCAAAGAGTGCCTGCATTAGGCTGGACGAGGTGGGAAAGAAAGATGAGATAGGGAAGGTTAGGAATCTTCTGACGAATTTGCGAGGCTCATCAAGAGCATCAAGAAATGGTGGGTTCGTCGAGTCATTGATCTCTGCTTATCTGGGGGGAAATCCTGGCGAGTGTTGTTCCCTGCCACTCTTCTTTGTAGCTGGCAGTGTCTGGAAGCTCAGGATAACATGGGTGTCACGTTTTGCTGACATCTGCGGAGTTCTTCCGTTTCCATTGCCTAAGAATAATATGGATGAGGGATGGGCCGAGGATTGGCGTGGGAAGCTACTGAGGCAATGCGGAATGCAGTGATAGGTTACATCCACGATGAAGAACAAGGGCAAAGATAAGGAGAGCCTGCGCCATTGGACTTTTGGCCGTAGAGCAAAAGACAGATCTCAGAAACAGGATCGAGCTAATCGGGTTAGTCGCTTCCTTACCTAATCAAAGTCTTGGCTTGCTGCAAGCTGAAGAGGCGTGCTCGTGACCGTCACCAGGCAAGGGGACAGATTTGATGCAAAAGCAAGGTGATACGGATGGATGGATGTAGTGGACAAGGTGTTGATTGTGATTTACCCAAGAAGGTGGGTACTGATATCTATACAGGAGAACCCGCCACGTTGATTCTGGCGCGTCTCCGTGGATCTAAGCCTCTCGTCAGAGCCGCCGGCTCGTTTGAACTGCAGTCTGGACTTTGCCTGGACTGACTAGTACTTCTCAGTCCCCCCAACTTCCTTCACTCCCGCAGAAGACCGCCTCCGTTCAACGCCAGTCTCTAGATCAGCCAGAGAGCTGTGGCGAGCATTCTCGCCAAGCTGTCCAACCTCGGCAAAGCTGACAGTCGGCACAAAGTGCTTGGATTGATGTGCTGAGCTGACCTTGGCGTACAGCTCATCAACTTGTTCGAGAGAAAGACCCTTGGTCTCGTAAATGCAGAGATAGACGAACAACATGCAGATGAAGCAGAATCCGCCCCAGACGAAGAAGACCTTGGCTTGGAGGTTGGCATTGCCTGGACCAGCGTTCACCATGTAGGGCGTTGCGTATGCAATAGCAAAGTTGAGCAACCAATTGGTGGCAGTGGTCATCGAAAGACACTTGGCCCGGGCTTTCAGCGGGAATAACTCTCCAGTAACCACCCACGCGCAGGGACCCCAGGAGCATGCGAAGAAGAAGATGTAGAAACAAACGAAGGCGACGAGAACCTTATTGGCGACCTGGCTAGAAGCGACGGTGCCCACAATGGCGACGATGAATTGGCAGGTACACATGCCAACCGCGCTAGAACATGGTTAGCTGATTAACAATGAGCGACGGGGGAACAAAAATGGCTAACCCAAACATCAATAGCGGCCGTCTTCCCCATTTCTCCACCAGATAGAGACCGGGAAGAGTGGAGAGGACATTGACCACACTGGTGATCATGCTGATGACGAAGGGGTTTTGGATACCTGAATTCGAGAAGAAAGAGGTGCCGTAATAGAAGATGAAGTTGACACCCGTCAGTTGTTGCAGAGCTTGCAGGCCACAGCCGGTAAGAAGACGCTTGAGCAACGGGGGTTTGAAGCATTCGAGATAGTTTGCCTTTCCGATTTGCATCTCATAATCGTGATTTGCTCGAACCTCAGCAAGCTCTTCGATCAGGGCGGGGTGGTCAACATCGAGACGTCGAAGTCGGGACAAAGATTTGGCTGCCAGGTCATTTTTGCCCATCTTGATCAAATAACGAGGCGTTTCAGGCAGAATCAGCATGCCAACGACCAGGATGATGGCCCATGCAAACTGAACCGCGATGGGGATGCGGTAGGAGCCGGTGTCCTGTCGATTCTTGGTGGAGTTCAGGACAACCGCGGCTAACAAGAGACCAATAGTAATTGCCCACTGGTAGCAGCCGACAATAGTACCTCGGATCCACTTTGGAGCAGTTTCACTTTGGTACAACGGAATCGTTGCGGACAGGAGGCCGACACCTAGGCCCGCGAAGAATCGTCCGGCCACGAAGGTAGATATTTGAGTAGCAGCAGTTTGCAAGATGACGCCCAAGTTGAAGACTATGCCAGCTTGAAAGATCATGGCCCAACGACGTCCCATATAATCTGCGGTAGGGGCAGCCAGAAGGGCGCCAAAAAAGGTGCCAGCAGACAGAATTGACACGATTTCTGACGTTTGGACGGCGTCAACATCACGGTAGTTGTCCTTTGGATTTTTATAGCCCGTTGAGAAAAGGTTTCGCCAGTATTTCATGGCCAATATGCCACCGATGGTACCAGTGTCATATCTGCATGCCTGAGTCAGTGGACGGGTTCCTGGACGGGATGAGGTATGGCATGCAGTCAAAAGGCCACATCCAAGCAGCAGGAAACCTACCCGAAGAGAACACCTCCAAAACTGACAAATAAGCCGATAATGATGGCGGGCGCAGCGGAGCCCGCGACATTTTCGGGCTTCTTTAGAGCGATACCCATTGTTGCTGATGTTTGCGCACAGCAGCAGGTAGGGAGAAGGTCGAAGGTTGTTGTACTTTGCGTTCTTTGTGAACGCAGAGATGCTGGTTGGGAATCCCCATTCCATGGGCATGGATCGATCTTTTTGTATTTCACGCGACGGCAAACGATTGCGGAGTTGCATGATTTGATCGACTCTAACCCGGTCCCGAAGGCTTTTGACTGGCTCGCTCCCGAAGTAACTTCTCTGCCAACATCTTGTGATAGGTGGGATACATCTTGAGCGATGTCCTAGTCCCCTGCCCCGCAAGCATCGGGACCCGCTGGCAACCGCGCGCTGGTAGTCTCATCCCCAGGATTTGAAAGCACCTTGGGAGACGATGGCAATAGTAGCCGTTTCCTAATTGAGTTAGTAGGAGTCGTTGTGCCTTTCCTTCATCGTCATCAGGTGGATCTTAGATATCTCTAGAGAGATTTCCGGAAAGCAGCACACATATTGATCACCATCGACGACACCAGTAGAGGGAAGGCGAAGTGTCCTGCACCCCAGATTGCAGAAAGCACGCAATGCCACGGTCACCCACTTCAGCACCGACGTGACAGGCAGATGCCGACGTTCGAATGATGGGGTATGACAAGCTTATGCAGGTGCCCACTTGGCGCCAGACATGAGCCAAGTCTGCCATGGAACGATCAAGCCGATCGATTTTTCAACTCGGCCTTTGCAAACCTTCAATGGCGTGGGGTTCTCCGAGCGAGACCAAGACCATGACGAATTGGTGGAAAAGGATGTGGGTGGAGAGCGTCGGGGTCGCGCCAACTGGCAACCAATTGTCCATTGGCTCATCTCCTAGTGGGCCATCATGTCCATAGTTTCGACCAGTATGCGAGATGGTGGAGAGGGGAGGTGGTGATCGTAAGCGATGACAGTAGCGGACTCACTAGCTAGCTAGCTGCGGAGAATCGATAATGCAGCGCCGCGCAAGCATTTCAGTTTCACGGTCTCTGCCTCTCAAACCCTCATTTGCCGAGCAAGAGAGGGTCTGTGTGCGCAAAGCCAGGGTCAAAGGCAACTGATCAGACTGCGCCAACGTTGCTCGTGAGGCAAAGGTGGTGGAAGTTCGGTCCCGGAGAGAAGAGGTTGGCAAGGTAGAGCAGCAGAACCGTCTTGCTCCGGGCGCCTCGGAAGAACTTGCCTCCGAGCCACATCCGTGCGCCGTGCGTCGTGCGTCGTGAGATGCCCTCCTCCAGCTCTTACTCAGGGGAAACGCAAGCAACGCAAGCAACGTCCGATAGCACGGCCAACATCCTTTGTCAGTGGCAGAGCTCACTACAGCCCTGTGGCACGTCGTTTCAAGGTTTCGTGTCCACCATATGGCCAAGTCAGGCAATCTGGGAGTCTCTTCTCAGAACCACATGGATGGATTGGTTCCCGCCAGATGAGTGGAGACCCAGTCAGCAGTATCTGAGAAGATTCCGGACCGTAACCCATCTTGTTTCCTCATCGGGGAATCTGCCGTGAGTTGCGCCGAGTTGATGATCGGCCCCATTACTCGCGTCTCGGAGTGCCACAAAGATGGTTAGCGGTCTTGTAGTCGTGCTCTAAAGTTAGATGCCTTCTAGAATCAGCCTCTCGAGACTGGCGGTGTGGGGCCTTGGCGCTGCGGGACCCTATTTCTACTACGCCCCCTCTTTTCTAGATTTTAGCTTCTACACAATCTACACCCTTGACCTTATCAACTTCATCGACGGTCTCATAATTGGTCTCTTGAACTGGAATTAGCTTTAATCTAATGATTAAAAGTCTTCTGAGAATTCTGCAAGAGTAGTGGAGTTAAGACTTTACCGTGTGAGACTCTTAACTAATTATAAAGTACTGAAAATCATTATTGATGGGTAGAGTCTTATTAAGAGCTATACTGAGCTTAGCTTTGATTATATAATATTAATCATCTTATCAGAAATAATCTTTTAGATATTTTTAATTTCTTTAAGTTTTTTTTTAAAAAGTAAATTTTAACTAATAATTATATTGATTCTATTAAGTATTATAGCGTGTTTAACTTAAAAGATTAAAAGATTTCAACTTTATAATTCATTTTCTACAAGTATTTAAATGCTCAGAGTAAATAAGTTAATCTCATTCTTCTTATTATTAATATCTAATCTATCAATCTCTTTTTATAATGAGAGAGTAAAATAGAAAGAAATAATTAAATTTATAATTATAGTAGCTTTCTTTAAGAACTATAGAAAAAGAAGTGAGGAATCATCAGATTTATTAGAAATATTAAGTTAATTCTGAAAATTATTATCTTCTTATAATAAGTATGAACATCTAAATAATATTATATAGAAGAAGAATTCTTCTTAAATCTTATTATTTAAAAAGTTATAAGTAAATTATAATCAGAACTTAATTAGCTTTATATTAAAGATATCTATTATTCTATTAGAATCTATTTAAATTAATAATTATAATTAAGTTATCAGTTTATTAATAAAGTATTTAAATATAATAACTGTTATAATCTCAGTTAATAAGTTACTTATTGACTAGTGCATTCGCATCTTCAGCTTCTTGATATCTTCTCTTCGTCTGAAGATTCTCTCTTAACTACTATTATGATTGATAGTTAGCTATAGTTACCCCGCTTTCCCCTTCTCTTCAACTATTATATTAAATAGATATAGAGGGAAGGAAAGAGATCTTTAAAGAGATTCTTTAGAGATTAGTTTCTATTATATAGAACTAATTAATATCTTCACTAATATTAAGTCAGTATCTTATTATCATCACTCTATTCTTATTACTTATCTATTATATAACTCATCTTAATATTCTAATCTCTCTAATCTTATAATTATTTATAAGAATGATAGTTAAATTTATAAGAGTGATAACATCTTCTCTTAATTAATTGGAAAGTTCGATAACTTAATTCTCCTTTTTAGAATTATCTACTAGAATTACGCCTACAACTTTTTATTAGTCTGATTTAGCAGGAATAAAGATTGAATTAACTTAAGAATAACTTCTTATTTAAATACTTCAAGAATTGTAATAGATTAGAGAAAGTGTATAGATCTTACTTTATAATAAAGATATCGAAAGATTTATATTCTTAATAACTTGTTTCTCATCTATATCTCAGTATTATAATGTTGAGTTATCAGTAAAAAGAAGATATATAAAAGATGATGAATATTTATAATATGACTTAAAGATTAGAAATTCTAAGAAATATAAAGATAGATCTTTAAAGAAACTTGAAACATTTCTTCAAGCTTATAAAAATATTGCTCGGGTGAAATCATATCGCTTTAATAATAAAGCGCAGAAGATATATTAAGTTATTATCTTTCTTAAGAAGGATTTAGCAGAAATATGAGAGTGTTATAAGAAGAATATTTATAATAAGAATGATGATATCTTTATTTAAAAGGAATTTAAAGATTTCCTTTAAAACTTATAATCTAATTCAGTGAATTATTAACTTATTATCGCTTAAAAATATGAAGAAGCGTATTAATAAGAATATTAGTTTGCTTAATAATTTACTCTTTATCTTAAAGAACTTAAAGCTGTTCTTTCTTCTTATAATAAAGAATAGAAAGCTTAATATCTTTTCGTAAAGCTGAAGTTATTATTAAGAAAGAATATTTTATTAAAGAGAGATATATCTTTATTATATTAAGAATTGCTAATATTAGCACAGCATTTTAAGAGAATAATGAAGACTGATAGCCGTGATTTATATCGCGATAAAGATTTAGTTAAGTCTGTTTTATCTGAGATTATTAACAGAGATTAGTTAAAATTGAAAAGTAGCTGATATTTTAATTAAAATCTTAAAGATAAGTCTACTACTTATTATTCTAATCTTAATAATATTTCTCTTAATTCTTTGAATAAGTTTAAGATTAAATGTTATAAGTATTATAAGTTTAAATATTATATTAATAACTGTATTATTAATATCATATTATTAGAAAAAGAGAGAATTTATTTTTAATAGCTTTACTAAGATCGATCACTTTAGATGAGAAGCGATATATTACTAACGTGAATATAGATACTGAAGATAACTCTTATACTATAAAATATCTTCTTAATATTATCGCGAATCTGAATTTAATCTCGTAACTTATAATAAAGAAAATAAGTCTTTTAAACTTATCTATAGAGTTAATTATTATATTATAATAAGAAAATAGTCTTATCTTTCATTTTTTAGAAGCTTATTTACTTTCTATTAAGATGAAAGATTTTAATAAAGTTATTAGAATCTGTAAAGTTAAGTTTTATGCGGTAGATTTATTCAGTCTGAGTATTAATATAATTCTTAATCTTTCTTAACTAGAAATTAAGAACTTAGATTTCTTCTTTAAAACTTATTAATAAAGATTTTTGTTAAAGATTAATAATATTGAATTGATTTAAGAATCTCTTTTATTAAAGAGACTTATTTAAAAGAATAAGCAGATTTTTCTTTGCTATATATTAGAGATGATTAGTAGTTATTATATTAAATCCGCTTCAGCTTTAGTTATAATAACTGCTTTAGATTAGAAAGATCTTCCGAAGAAATTCTAAGAATACTTCGATGTTTTCTTAGATAAGAGTGTTAGTAATCTTTCAGAGCATAATTAATTAGAGCATAATATTAAGTTGATATTTAATAAGCAGTTATTATTTAATTCGTTATATATCTTATTAGAAAGAGAATTGAAAATACTGCGGGAATATCTTAATATCATTCTAAAGAAGAGATGAATTCATTTAAGTTTCAGTTCCGCAGAAGCGTCTATTCTATTTATTTCTAAAAAGAATGAAGAGATGAGATTATATGTTAATTATCAAGAGTTAAATAAAATAACGATCAAGAATTATTATTCTCTATCTTTAATCAGTAAAACTTTGAATCATATAATTAAAGTTACGATCTTTATTAAACTTGATTTATAAGATACATATTATCAACTTTATATTTAAAAGAGAAATAAATGAAAGATAATATTTCAAACGCGTTATAATTATTTTAAATATAGAATAATGCTCTTTAAATTAATTAATACTTCTGTAATCTTTTAATTATATATTAATATAGCGTTATAAGATCTTCTTAATATCTCATGTGTAATATATCTTGATAATATTCTAATCTTCTTAAAGAGTAAGAAAGAATATATTGTTTATATTAAGAAGATGTTTAAGAGACTCTGTTATTTTAGTTTATATACTAAACTATTAAAGTATAAATTTATAATAACTTAAGTGAATTTCTTAGAATTTATTATGAATATTAATAGTGTAGTGATAAAATCGAGCCGTATAATAATCATTATTAAATGATCTGCACTTATATTTATTAGAGAGCTCCAAGTTTTTCTGAGATTTACAAATTTTTATCGCAGATTTATGCAGAACTACTCTTATATTATCTCTCTCCTTATTAATTTATTAAAGAATATTAAGAATGATAAATAAACTAATCTTTTTATATTTAATGCGGAATTAAAGAAAGCTTTTAAAGAACTTAAGCAAGTCTTTAATAAGACGCTGATATTATATTATTTCAACTTTTAGAAGTTAATACGTGTGGAAATTAATGCTTCTGATTATATAATAAGAGGAATCTTATTATAATTATTTGAAAATGCTGAGGATAAGCTGTTATAATATTTGATAGTCTATTTTTTCTGTAAGCTTATAATTACGGAAGAGATTTATGAAATTTATAATAAGAAACTTTTAGTTATTATTGAGCTGTTTAAATAATGGCGATATTATCTGCAGGAAATAAAAGAAATTATAGAAGTTTAGTGTGATTATAATAATTTAAAATATTTCATGATTATTATAATATTAAATAAATATTAAGCGCGATGAGTTTTAGAATTATTAAAGTATAATTTTGAAATTAAGTATTGATTAAATAAGTCAAATTCTATAGATTTATTATTAAGATGATCAGACTATAAAGTTCTAAAAGAAGAGTAAGTAATTATTATACTATTTATTTCAAGAAATAAGCTTTAGAATATCTTTATATAGAATATAATATATTAAGATTTCAGTAAGATATTAAATAAGAATGAGATGTTCATCTCTTAAGATTTTAATATGAGATCAGTCTTATAAAATAGTTCTATATAGAAGAGTTAGTAATGAGAATTCGATAAGATATTAAATATAAATATGATATTCATCTTCTTAGATTCTAATAAGATGTTAATTAAGAACGAGATATCTATCTACCGCAAAAAATCTGTGCTTAGAAGTTAGAATATTAATATAATATTAGCGAGTTCTCAAGCTTCTCCGCAAGTTTTTCTTAATAGAAGAATTGATCTATTAGTAATTAAAGATGTAAGATCTTCTTCTATATAAATGCTATGTTATATCAGTTTAGATAATATTATAAGTCTTAAAGAAGCTCAACTTAATAATTTTTTAATATCTTATATAAATAATATAATATATACTGATAAGATAATAAAGATATTATTTAACTCTCTTACTAATACTGAAGATTATAAACTTCTTATATTAAAACGCGTTATTATAATGATGATAAAGTTAATAATTTATAAGTTACTTAATATTTCTCTTTCAGAACTTCTTTTAATATTATAATAAGATGATAACTTTAGTTAGTAAAAGAAAGCTGAGATGATATTAAGAAGTAAGCCGCTTACTAATGAGATTAATAAGTGACGAGTAGATTTAAATAATCTACTTTATAAATATAATAATATCTTCATTCCAATAGATTTAGTAGTTTATAATAAGATTCTCTTAATAAAATATAATAATTTTTTAAGTGATTATTTTGATATTTATAAAACGCTGGCGTTACTTTATTAAAACTTCTTCTAATTAAATATGAATAGAGAAGTAAAGAATTTTATTATGAGTTATGATATTTATTAAAGAATGAAGATAAAGCGGTATTAATTATATAATATATTATAGTCATTACTTCATTCCTTTATTTTATAAAAAAAATCATTATAAACTTTATTACTAACTTATTTTCTAGTACTAAAGAGAAGACTACTTTTAATTCTATTCTTATTATAATAAATAGATTCACAAAATTTACAAGATATATTGCTGTGAATAAAATTATTATTACTGAAGAATTAGCTTTTATGTTTAAGAAATATATTATCAGTAACTTTAATATACTGAATAATATCATCTTTAATTAAGATTCTATTTTTATCTTATATTTCTGATTAGCGCTATGTTTTTATTTAAAGATTAAGAGAAGATTTTTAACTGTGTTTTATTCTTAAATTAATAATTAAATTGAACGATAAAATTAAGAGCTTAAATAATATCTTTAATACTTTTCAATCTATTATTAAGATGACTGATATAAGCTGTTATCACGCGCTCAGTTCTATTATAATAATAACATTCATTTCATAATTAATATAACTTTAATATTCACTCTAATAAGATTTCATTTTCAAAGATTATTTAATCTTGCGGATAAGATTTCAGAAGAGAAGATATTAAGTGCTAAGAAAAGAATTGAGATTATAAAGAAATAAAGAGAAGAACTGATAAAGCGCTAAGAGAAAGCTGTAAAATATTAAGTAAGATAATATAATGAAAAGTATAAATCAATAACTTTTAAGATGAGAGACTGAATAATATTTTTTATGAGAAATCTGAGATAGATTTGTTTTAGTAGAAAGTTAATAAATAGATATATTAACTCTTTTCAGATTACTAAGATAGTAGAATAACAGGTATATTAGTTAAAGCTATCATCTTATTAAAAGATTTATTTAGTTTTTCATATCTTACTTTTGAAGTCTTATTATCGCAGAGTTAACGAAGATTTAATATAATATGCTGAATCGATATTATTAAAGAATGGAGATAAGAAGTAGGAAATAAAAGAAGTTTTAGATAAGTATATTTATTAAAGAAGTTAATAATATCTTGTTAAGTGGAAAGACTAGTTTATAGTAGAAAGCACTTAAGTGAAGATCTCTAATATAAGAAATGCTGAAGAATTGATTTAGAAATATGAATTATTAATCTGATCTAAAGTTAGTAAGATAAAGTGTAAGCGTTAAACGTGAGATACTCTTTTCTAATTTTTCTTATAGAGTTTATAAATTTTATTGAGGCTCAGATATGTTTAAATATATAAAGTTAGATAAAGAAATGATTTAAAACTTTATATAAAGAAGAAATATAATTAAGACTTAATAGATTGATTTAAATAAGAATTCTACTTCACCGATATATTATCAATATATTATAAATAGAGAGCAGTCATATAATAGATTAAATTATATTAAAGTGTTATAATATAATCAAACTTCTTATAAGATAGCATAATATAGTAATTATAATAATAGCACATTAAAATTCTTCTTTAATAATAACAGAAAGACAGAACTGTTTATAGTTAATAATTATTAATAAAGTGATGATAATATATATACTTCAAAGCGCTTTACATTAATTAAATACTGCAGCAAATCTCAGATATCTTTGATTATAAATATGATTAAACAAATCAAGTCTTTTATATTACGCGTATTATGCGATAATCTATTAAGACATTAATTATTATACTTTCAATTCTTAATATCACTCTTTAACTTTTAATCTTTACTAAAAAGCATCTCTTTATCTTTCTTAAATATTATTATTACTAAATCAGTTTTAAGATCTTTCTTAGATTTTAAGTTTATTATCTTATTCTACAGCTTTATTAATTTATTTATACGCCCGAAATTTTTTTTCGAAATCTATTTATTAGCATAATAATAGAAAGCAGAATAAAGAATATATATTAAGATAAGTTTTATCTTCTTTAATATAATATTTATAACGCTTAAACTTCTATTATTTACACATATTATTTTAATTATTAGAATATATTAAATATTTAATATAACGCAGATAATATTACTATAATAAAATAGAAGCGGGATAAGAATATTTAAGTAAGAAAGATAATATTAAGATAATATTAATAGAATGTTTGAAAGATTTCTTTATGATTTTAATATAATGAAAGACTTGTAAAGCTATTATAAAGACTTTATAAAGACTTTATAAAAGACTTTCGAAGATTATAAGACTGATGAGATTGTGTGAGAGACTTGATAAAGAAGACTTGATTTATTGCGAAGGCGTGATAACAGCGAGATAGCAGTGAGTGATAAGAGTATGAGAAGAAAAGAAGTACTATTATGAGAAAAGGAGCAGTTATTTATATTTAATAAAGGGTCTATGATATTAATCTGCAGGATTGATTACGGGAGCAGCTAATCTATTAAAAGCGGTCAAATCTATAACTTAATATATCACGCTAATTAAGATCAGCTATCTGCTCTGATTTAGCGCTTCCCCGACTTCACGTTAAGTCTTTAGCCTACCAATCTTTAATCTCCTTTTATTATCGAGATAATATCTCTAAAACACTCGCGCTTTATCTTCGCCTTTATTATAATATTATAATATATTATAATTAATAATTAACTCACTCATATATTACTATTTCTGATATAACTATTATTAGAACGTTAATATATTATCTAACTTTCATCTTCTTCTTACTAGCAGAGTAATTCTGTTAATCTGATTCTAATTCTGAAGATAGAACTTTAGAAGAGGAGATATTATTATGATCTTAGCTAATAAGTTACTTGTTAACTAATGTATTTACATCTCTGACTTCTTAATATCTTCTCTTTATTCGAAGATTCTCTCTTAACTACTACTATAATTAATAGTTAGTTATAATTATCTCGCTTTCCCCTCCTCTTTAATTATTATATTGAATAAATATAGAGAGAAGAGAAGAGATCTCTAAAGAGATTCTTTAGAGATTAGTTTCTATTATATAGAACTAATTAATATCTTTACTAATATTGAGTTAGTATTCTATTATCATCACTCTATTCTCATTACCTATCTATCACATAATTCATCTTGATAATAACTCAGATTTCAATTAAAATCTTTTCTAAAAAAAAGAAAGAAAATATTAATATTTTTTTAAAGATTATTGAATTTAATGTAAAAAATATTAATGTTATGAATAAAATCAAAATAGATAATATGAAATATATTATATTAGCCGCTCATTTAAGTAAAAGAGCTCTAATATAATATAATGATTTAAAGAAGAAGATATAAAATAAGTGAATTATATTAAAGTCATTATTTCAGAAACGTTTTTCTAAAATAGTTATTATTAATACTTTTATCACGTTATTATTCACTGATATTGCGAATTTAAAGCAGAGATCTATAATATTATAAGAATATTTAAATCGATTCTTCGAACTACTTCATCATCTTAAGAATTACAGAATTATTAGAGAACATAAGTTTATTATTAATATTATTAGTGAACTGAAAGATGAAAATCTTTACAGATTAATTAGTATGTACTTTAATAATAAGAAGAATATTAAGATTTCTGAGATGACTTCTACTATTTATAGCGCAGCTGAGAATGAGAATAAGTTATTATTCAAATCTAATCACATGAATAAGTTAAATGAGGGGAAGAGATTTATAGACTTACTTATAATATAACTAATTAAAACTCTTTATAAAGATCGTGTCAGATTTAAAAAGCTTATTATTAATTAGAGTGCTACACTAATTAAGATATTAAATCAACTTTCTATAAAAAGAGTTATAAACAACTCAATTAATTAATTAAGAGAAGATAATAGAGAATATTAATAAGAATGATAATAAGAACCGCAGTCAAATTATATCTTTAATTATAAGACTTGTAAAAATTAAGAGAATAATTATTCAGTTATAACTGATAATTAAGACTATAGTAATAATAATTAGATAAGTCAAGATTATTAGTCTTAAAGTAACTTTTAATAATAAATTAATAATACTTGAAAGCTTAATATTACTTATAATAAGTGTGATATAAAAGATTATATATCATCTGAATATTAAACTTTATCTTATATATAATATTTAGTGAAGAAGTAAGAAGCTCTATAAAATAAGTGTTATAAAGATTAAGAGGCGAAGAAATATAATATAGAATTGAATTCAATTTATATATAGAATTAGAACACAAATTAAAAACAATAATATAATTAATTAAGTGACTTAAAACAAGATTATTAATAAGATTGAAATAGTACTAATTATCAGAATTCTTTTAATTCTTCTTTGAACAATATTAGTAATACTGCGATAATATTATTTAATTAATATTAATTGATTATAATATATGCGTTATTCGCTCATTTTAATCAGTATAAAGCTAAGAATGTTGTTAATTTAGAAGAAGAATTATTTAATGAGGATGAATGATAAAAGATGAATAAGAATTTATATTGAAAATAGCGTGAGGTTAATATTATGATAATATATAATAAGAAATAGTTTGATGAATCATTTAAAAAGTTTTGTATACTTAAGAAAGACTTTAATTAGAAAGAATTAAATGATATATTTCGTAAAGTGTGTAATATTATTATATATGATATTATAATTCAAGAAATTATTAATCCGAGCAATAAGATCTCTAAAGAGTCTTATAAAGAAATGAAGATAAGTTAAAATTATTTAGTAAAAAGATAGATTATGAATTAATTAATTTTAAAGAAATTTACATCTTAGTTAAAGAAAATATCTGAGATAAGTAGATATTAAAAGATTTATGAACTCTTGAAATCGCTTATAAAAGATAAGAGTAGGCTGCGTAATGGTCCGGTCCGGTCCGATCCCAGTCTATATAGAACCGGATCACCCGGTCTTTGATCTCAAGATTTGAAAGACCAGACCGGACCGGACCAGACCCGGTCCGGTCCGGTCCCCCAATTGGGCTGCCAAGCATTGAGGGAATGCTAAGCTATTTTCAGACTAGCTATATTAGGAAGGTATATATAAATAGAATATTTATTTATAGATAAATTATTATTAGAATATTTATATTTAAATAATTTAAAAAA
>JAABUK010007765.1_pt1 | contig 15346 bp, 13 predicted proteins | sample 5559141 | NCBI WGS metagenome assembly JAABUK01 (sample SAMN10711869, study PRJNA513367) | rock metagenome | isolation source: Antarctica rocks | place: Antarctica: Victoria Land, Pudding Butte nord | collected 2016-01-03
CTACGTCGGCCGGGCGTACCTGGACGTGGCAACACTGTTCCGGGCACGCGGGCTCGACCTGAACCGCTTCGACAACCTGATGATGGTCGAGAAGTCGGTCAACCTGCCGTGCGAGGACTCGATCAGCAACGCGGTGAACGCCGCCGTGCCGCTGATCGAGCTGCTGCGCCCGGATGAGCGGGACAGCATCGAGCTGGTCGTGGTCGGCACCGAGTCCGGTGTCGACTACGCCAAGCCGATCAGCACCTACGTCCACCACTATCTCGGCCTGGGCAGGAATTGCAGATCCTTCGAGGTCAAGCATGCCTGCTACGGCGGCACGGCGGCGTTGCGCACCGCTGCCGGAATCCTGACCGCGGGCGGCAACCCGAACGCGAAAGCCCTGGTCATCGCGGCCGATTCGGCCGGCACCGTCGACCGCAACACCTACTGGGAGCCGTCGCAGGGAGCGGGCGCGGTGGCCATGCTGGTCGGCTTCGAACCGCGCGTCCTCGAGCTCGACCCGGGTGCTGCCGGCTTCTACAGCCACGAGGTGATGGACACCGCCCGGCCGCGCGCCGACTTCGAGGTCGGCGACTCGGACCTGTCGCTGATGTCCTACCTGGAAGGCCTGCAGAACAGCTTCACGATGTATCGGCAGCGGGTGACCGGCGTGGATCTCATGACCACCTTCGACGAACTGGTCTTCCACAGCCCGTTCGCGGGCATGGTCAAGGGCGCGCACCGCACGCTGCTTCGCCGCGTCGCCGGCCTGGCCGACGCTGCCATCGCGGCGGACTTCGAACTGCGGCTGGCCAACTCCCTGCGGTACTGCTCGAAGGTCGGCAACACCTATTCGGCCGCCCTGTACTTCGGGCTGTGTTCGCTGATCGACCACCTCGACTCGCCGGATGCCCGCCGAGTCGGGCTGTTCTCCTACGGCTCCGGTTGCGCCTCGGAGTTCTACAGCGGGGTGCTGGCAGAGAATGCCCGCGAAACGCTGGCCAAACTCGAGGTCGGCCGGTCCATCGCCGAGCGCGTGCCGCTGGGTATGACCGAGTACGAGGTGGTCAGCGACCTGTCCCGTGACCGGATGGGCGGCGTACCGGAGTGGACCTTCGACGCCGGCCAGTACGCCGACCTGTACGAACGCTGCCTCGCCGGCCGCCGGCTGCTGGTCCTGGACCGCGTCAGCAACTACCACCGAACCTACCGGTGGTCCTGATGTACCAGACCTTGCTGGTCGAGCCCGGTCCGGCCAGCCTGCGGATCCGGCTGAACCGGCCGGACGCCCGAAACAGCCTGTCATCGCAGATGCTGCTGGAGCTGCACCGGGCGCTGGATGAGGCCGAACGCGACCCGGAATGCCGGATGGTCATCCTGCACGGCTCGGCCGACCACTTCTGCTCCGGTATGGATCTGGCCGAGACCGCCACCGATGCTGCAGCCGACAGCAGCGGGCAGATGTTCTTCTCCTTGCTGCGCCGGTTCACCGAGACCCCCCGGCTGGTGATCTGCGCCGTCACCGGGCGGGTCTCCGGCGGCGGCGTCGGGCTGGTGGCCGCAGCGGATCTGGTGGTGGCCGCGCCGACCGCGGTGTTCAGCCTTCCCGAGGCGCTGTGGGGGCTGCTGCCCTGCTGCGTGCTTCCCTTCCTGATCCGCCGGGTCGGCTTCCAGAAGGCGTACTCGCTGACCCTCACCACCCAGGCGGTGACCGCTGAGCAAGCACACCGCTTCCACCTGGTGGACGAGGTGGCGGACGCGCCGGAGGCGGTCATCGGACGGCTGTCCTTCCGGGCCCGCAAGCTGACCGAGCCGACGCTGCGGGCGGCCAAGCGGTATTTCGGTGAACTCTGCCCCATCACGCCGGCCACCGAGGCGCTCGCGGTGGGTGAACTCGACCGGTTGCTTGGTACCGCCGACGTCAAGGCGGCGATCGAGGGCTTCGCCATCCGCCAGGAGTTCCCCTGGACCCAGCGGGCCTGACCGCGCCCTACGAAGGTGGGAAATTTATGAAGGTATGGGCTTTTTCCGGTCAGGGCAGCCAGCGCAAGGGAATGGGCGCGGAGCTGTTCGACAGCTACCCCGATCACCTCGAAAAAGCCGACCGGGTGCTCGGGTACTCGATCCGCCAACTGTGCCTGGACAACCCGGACAATCGGCTGGGACGGACCGAGTTCGCCCAGCCGGCACTGTTCACCGTGAACGCGCTGGCGTTCCTGCACCGAGCGGCGGGTGAGCCGCTGCCGGACTTCCTTGCCGGGCACAGCCTGGGGGAGCTGAACGCGCTGCACGCGGCCGGCTGCTACGACTTCGAGACCGGGCTGGGCCTGGTGCGACTGCGCGGTGAGCTGATGGGACAGGCCGCTGGTGGTCAGATGGCCGCAGTGGTCGGGATGTCGCCCGCGGCGCTGGCTGAGTTGCTTGCGGCCGAGCAGGCCGAAGAGGTCGACATCGCCAACCACAACTCGCCGACGCAGGTGGTGCTGGCCGGCCCGCCCGAGCCGCTGGAGCGGGCGATCCAAGCGATCAGCGCGCGGCCCGGGGTGCGTTGCGTCCGGCTCAACGTCAGCGCCGCCTTCCACTCCCGGTACATGGCCGACGCGGCGGTGAGCTTCAACCGGCGCCTGGCGGCGGTGCGGTTCGCCCCGCCCCGTATTCCGGTCGTCGCCAACGCCACCGGGCAGTTGTATGCCGACCACGAGGTGGCCGAGGTGCTCGGGCGCCAGGTCGACAATCCGGTGCGCTGGCATGCCTGTATGCGGCTGCTGCTCGGCCGGGGCGTGCGCGAGCTGAGCGAGGTAGGGCCCGGCAGGGCGCTGGCGGGGATGTGGCGGGAGACCCAGCGGGAGTACGAGCAGCAGGCGGTGGCGCAGGCGGTGCCCGCTCCGAGCCGGCTGGTTGCTGGGGTGGCCGGGCGATCCGCTGCAACGCCGGGCACGGTGGTGAACCCGGCGATGCAGAGCCCGGTGGTGCAGAGTTCGGCGGTGCAGAGTTCGGCGGTGGCGAACCCAGCGGACTCGTCGCCAGCGGACCCGGCGGCACGGCTGGGCAGCGCGGCGTTCCGAGCCGACTTCGGTGTCCGCTACGCCTATCTCACCGGCTCGATGTTCCGGGGAGTGGCTTCGGTGGAGCTGGTCCGGCGGATGGGCGCGGCCGGCTTGCTCGGCTTTTTCGGTACCGGCGGGCTGAAGCTGACCGAGGTCGAGGACGCGATCTGCACCCTGAAGAACGCTCTCTGCCCGGATCGCGGCTGGGGGATGAACCTGCTGTATCCGCTGGACGATGCCGCGGCCGAGCTCGCGACAGTCGAGCTCTACCTGCGCCACCAGGTGCCGTTCATCGAGGCCGCCGGTTACTCCCGGATCACCCCCGCGCTGGTGCAGCTGCGGTTCAGCGGCGCCCGGATCGACCCGGACGGGCAGCCGGTGGCCGGCCGCCGGGTGATCGCCAAGGTGTCCCGGCCCGAGACCGCCGCGGCCTTCCTGCAACCGGCGCCGGCCGGCATCGTCACCGAGCTGCGCAACCGGGGAGCGCTGACCGCGCTGGAGGCGGAGCTCGCCGGCAGGCTGCCGATCAGTGAGGACGTCTGCGTGGAGTCCGACTCGGCCGGCCACACCGACGGCGGGGTGGCGCTGAGCCTGGTGCCCTCGCTCTGCCGGCTGCGCGACGAGCTGGCTGCCAGGCACGGTTACCCACGAGGCATCCGGATCGGAGCGGCCGGCGGGCTCGGCACCCCCGAAGCGGTGGCCGCGGCCTTCCTGCTCGGTGCCGAGTTCGTGATGACCGGTTCGGTGAACCAGTGCACGCCCGAGGCCGGAACGTCCGACACCGTCAAGGACATGCTGGCCGAGCTCGACGTGCAGGACACCACCTACGCGCCGGCCGGCGACATGTTCGAGCTGGGCGCCCGGGTGCAGGTGGCGCGCAAGGGCACGCTGTTCGCCGCCCGGGCCAACAAGCTCTACCAGCTCTACCGCACGCACGGCGGGTTGGCCGAGCTGGAACCGCGGCTGCGCGAAACCCTGGAGCGGACCTACTTCCGCCGATCGCTCGAGGAGGTCTGGCTGCAGACCAGGGAGTACCACCAGCGCGTGGGGCACTCGGCCGAGCTGGAGCGCGCCGAGCGGGACCCGAAACACCAGATGGCCTTGGTGTTCCGCTGGTACTTCGCCAACACGGTGGCCCTGGCCGCGGAAGGCCGGCCGTCGGAGAAGGCCAACTACCAGATCCACGCCAGCCCGGCGATGGGCGCCTTCAACCGGTTCGTCGCCGGCACGCCGCTCGCGGACTGGCGCAACCGGCACGTCGAGGCGATCGCCGAGCTGCTGATGCGTGGTGCGGCTGACCGGCTGCAGGCCTGCGCGCGAATGAACACCTGACCGGCAATTGATCCGGTTCAGGCAGCGATTATCCATTACGAACAAGGGGAACTGATGTCGGAATTGAACACCGCCAACGCCGGCGTGCTGGTGCACCGGGTCGCCCAGATCCGCGGCGGCATGGGCAAGGAGGCACGAGAGGCCTCGCGTGACGCAGTGGAATACCTCAACACCCAGCATGCCGGGGTCGCGTCGGTGACCGCGTTCGAGGAGACCTTCGGCACGCGAGACAAGCTGCACTGGATCTTGAACATGCGCTCGTTCACCGACTACGCGCAGCTCAACGGCAGCGAACCCGGTGGCGTTTTCACCAACCCGCGACTGGAGGAATGGGACCGGCTGTTCGTCGAGGGGAGCGTGCGGGACACCGTCATGCAGCCGCACCGGTGGGGCATGCACGGCACCCTCACCGAGGCGATGGTGGCCGATCCGTCGGTTCACCCCAATGTGCAGGGCGAGATCGGCCCGATGTTCCAGGTGACCCCGGCCTCGGCCCAGACCGAGCAGTCGGACTCGGAGATCATTCACTCCGGCAACGCCGGTCTGGTGATGCGGCGAACCGCGGACTTCTCCTACTCCTTCCGGGAGGAGGCCCGGGTGTTCGCGCGGACCATCGCGGAGATGGTCAACCTGAGCTCCCGGGGCCAGGCCACCGTGTTCCTCTACGAGGAGGACTTCGGCCGGATGGACCGGGTGCACTGGCTGATCCACCTGCGTTCGATGGAGGTCTACTACCTGCTGATGGGCCTGGACTCCCGCACGGACGCCGACGCGCCGCGGGTGACCTACCTGCAGGACTGGATCTCGATGGACAAGGGTGGCGGCTCCTGGGACCGGATGCTGATCCAGGGCAGCGTGCGCGACCTGGCGCTCACGCCGCAGCGCTAGCAGGGCGGGCAGCCGCGCAGGCATCCTGCGCGGCTGCCGCTACATTGGGTACCCGACGAGCAGCGATGGAGGGGGCCGGGATGGCTGACAAGCAGGACCTGCCGATCATCGGCTTTGCCTCGCAGCAGGACTTCGAGCGCTGGCTGGAGACCGAGCACGACAGCTCGCCGGGCATCTGGCTCAAGATCGCCAAGAAGAACACCGGCATTCCGACCGTCAACTACGACCAGGCGCTGGATGCCGCGCTCTGCTTCGGCTGGATCGACGGACAGAAGGGCGCCTTCGACGACCAGTACTGGCTGCAGCGATTCACCCCGCGCAAGGCGCGCAGCAAGTGGTCGCAGGTCAACTGCAAGCGGGTCGGCGAGCTCACCGAGCTGGGCCTGATGCGACCGTCCGGTCTGGCCGAGGTGACCCGGGCGAAGTCGGACGGCCGGTGGGACGCCGCCTACGAGTCGCAGAAGACCGCGGTGGTGCCCCCCGACCTGGCGGCGGCACTGGCCGCCGACCCCGCGGCCGAGAAGTTCTTCGCCACTCTGGACAGCCGCAACCGGTATGCCATCCTTTACCGGGTTTCCGACGCCAAGAAACCCGAGACGCGCGCCGCCCGGATCGAGAAGTTCGTGACGATGATGAGGGAGAACAAGCTCATCTACCCCTGACCCGGAGCTGTGCGAATCGGTCCGACCGGATGCCGACCACAAGATGGGCCGCCGCCGGTCACCCGACGGCAGCCGGTCACCAGGTCCAGGGATCGATCTCGGGAAAAGTGGGCCGGGGCGCGGCGGCCAGTCCGGGCTGGGAGAACTTCATGGAGAACCGGGAACCTGCTTCGATATGCCGGGCGAACTGGCTGCGAAACGCCTCGTCGCTCGGCATGCCGGTCTCGTCCGCGGCCTGCAGCAGCAACTGGACGAAGCGCTGCCGCTGCTCCTCCTCGATCCCCAGCTCCAGGTGCGCGTCGTAGAGGCCGTCGATGCCGTTGAGTTCGCTGCTGTAGCGAGCCGGTCCGCCGAACATCTCCACCAGGAACGTCGTGAGGTGATCGACGTGCGAGTCCCCGGAGTACGCGAACATCGCGTTCAGCAAACGGTCGTCGAGCACCAGGGCGTGGAACCGTTCGCAGAGCGCGCGCAGCTTCGGCTCGCCGCCGATCCGCTCCAGCATGGTCGGCGTGGACAGTTCGGTCACCAGGTCACCAGCAGCCGCTCGGGTCCGCGCGAGAGCACGGTCTTGCGCCACGGCACCTCGGCCGGCGTACCCGCCAGGTCCAGGGTCGGGAACCGGCGCAGCAACGAGCGCAGTGCGACCTGCAGCTCCATCCGGGCCAGCTGGTTGCCGGGGCAGTGGTGGGCGCCGTAGCTGAAGGCGACGTGCTGACCGATGTTCTGGCGATGGAAGTCCACTGCCAGGGGATCGGGAAACACCGTCGGGTCGGCATTGGCGGCGAACAGGGTCGGCATCACCCGCTCGCCCTGGCGCACCAGGTGCCCGTTGACGTCGACGTCTTCGGTTGCCATCCGGGAGAAGCCCGCGGTCGCCATCACCGGCGCCACCCGCAGCAGCTCCTCGACGGCGCGCTGCACCGATTCCGGCGATTCCAGCAGCTCGTTCCACAGCCGCCGGTCCGACAGCAGCACGTAGACGAAGCTGCCGATCTGGTTGGCGGTGGTCTCGTGCCCGGCCACCAGCACCGAGGACGCCAGGCCGAGCATCTCGGTCTGGGTGAGCGTGCCGTTCTCGTCCCGGGCGTGCGCGAGCACGCTCAGCAGATCGGCTTCGGGCTGCTCGGCGCGCCGGGCGGCCAGGGCGGCCAGGTAGCCGAACATCTCGTTGCGGGCGGTGTTGATCTCCTCGATGGTGCGCCCGGAACTGGCGGTGGACAGCGACGCGGTGGCCCAGCCGGAGAATTTGTCCCGATCCTCGAAGGGAACCCCGAGCAGACCGCACATGACCCGGATCGACATCGGCTGCGCGAACTTGTCGACCAGGTCGACGGGCGGTCCGGCCGCCTCGAGGTCGTCGAGCAGCTCGTCCACCACCTCCTGCACGCGGGGCGCGAGCGCGTCCATCCGGCGGTAGGTGAAGGCGCCGGTGAGCGCCTTGCGCAGCCGGGTGTGCTCCGGGGGGTCCATGGCCACCAGCGCGTCGCTGCGCGGCACGAACGGGTGCACCCGCGGCTCGTCCTCGCCGACCGACTTGGCGCGGCTGAAACGCGGGTCCGAGAGCACCGTGCGGACGTCGGCGTGCTTGACCGCGAGATAGGTGGTGGTGCCGTACGGCGGCTTGACCGGGCACATGCCCTCGGCTGCCTGCAGCTTGGCGTAGTTCTCGTGGATCGTGAGCCCCTGCGGCTCATCGAAGGGGTAAGGGATTGCTTCGTCTTCGGCAGCCACTGGGACCTCCTGCTCCGGCGGTTGGGAGCGTCCAGCACAACAGAACCGGCCTGGCGAAGATGCTCAATTGTGAGCCCGCGGATCAAGCGCCGCTTCCTAGGATCGGAAATGCCGCTCCACCCGTCTCGCCTGAGGAGATCACCCCTGTGACGCAGCAGACCGCCGCTGTCTTTCCGGCCGAGCGCCGGTGCCCGTTCGAGCCGCCGCGCGAGCACGCGGAGCTGCGCGAGCAGCACGGCATCTTCGAGGTGGACCTGCCCAGCGGCCAGCAGGCCTGGTTGATCTCCGGCCACGCCGACGTGCGCAAGGCACTGGAGGACGACCGGCTGAGCGCGGACCTGGCCAGGCCGAACTTTCCCAGCCTGCGCGCGCAGGCCGTCGACTCGCCGCTCAAGGGCACCTTCATGCGCTCGGACGGCGAGGCGCACCTGCGGATCCGACGCATGCTCAACCGCGAGTTCACCGTGCGTCGGGCCGAGTCGATGCGGCCGATGATCGAGGAGGTCGTGGACAGCGCGCTGGCCGCGCTGGCGGCGGCCGGCCCGGGTGCCGACCTGGTCGAGCTGTACGCGCTGCCGGTGCCGTCCGGACTGATCTGCCGCCTGCTCGGCGTGCCCTACGAACAGCACAAGCTGTTCGAGGAGCGCACCAGCACGATGATCAACACCCGCAGCGCGCCAGAGGCGGTCCGCGGTGCCGCGATGGAGCTCTACTCCTACCTCGTCGAGCTGGTGGCGCTGCGCCGGCGCGAACCGCAGGACGACCTGATCACCCGCCTGCTCAAGGAGCAGGTGGAGCCCGGCCACCTGCAGGAGGCGGAGCTGGCCAGCATCTCCATGCTGCTGCTGGCCGGCGCGCACGAGACGACCGCGTCGATGATCGCCGCCGGAGTGTTGACCCTGCTGCAGCACCCCGACCAGCTCGCGCTGCTGCGGCAGCGCCCGGAGCTGATGCCCGGAGCCGTGGAGGAGCTGCTGCGCTACCTCACCGTCGCGCAGGTGGGCACCTTTCGGGTGGCCGCGGCGGACCTGCGCGTCGGCGACCGCGAGATCCGTGCCGGCGAGGGTGTCATCCTGGATCTGGCCGGCGCGGACTGGGACCCGAGCATGTTCGAGGAGCCCGACCGGCTCGACATCACCCGCAATGCCCGCCGGCACGTCGCCTTCAGCCACGGCCCGCACAACTGCGTCGGCCAGTCGTTGGCCCGGGTGGAACTGACGCTGGCCTACCAGCGGCTGCTGGACCGGTTTCCTGACCTGGCTTTGGCGGTCGACCCGGCCGAGCTGCGGTACCGGCCGCACACGGTGGGCCTGGCCGGTGTGGAGCGGCTGCCGGTGACCTGGTGACAGGTGTGGGCACCGCGCGGCAGCTGCGGGTCAGCGTTAAGGAGGACCGCTGCTGCGGTTCGGGCAACTGCGTACTGATCGCACCGGCGGTGTTCGACCAGGACGACGAGGGAGTCGTCCTGGTGCTGGACCCGCAGCCGCCGGTGGAGCAGCATGCCGCCGTGACCGAGGCCGAGTCGGTCTGCCCGGTACGGGCGATTTCGATAACTGCACAGTAGAGCTCTGAGCTTCACCGCATCAGGTTCCGGCGACAACCGCCTTCGGACGTCTCCGGCCTCAACCGCGGTCAGGCACGTCTGCGTGGAAGCCGTGGTCAGGACGCTTCCGGCGTCAACCGTTCCGGGACGTCTCCAGCGTCAACCGCGGTCAGGAGCCCGCGGCGGTAGCCGTGGTCAGGACGCCCCGGCGGATCATGGCGGCGCCACTGCGCGGAAGTCCAGCGACTGCGAAGCCGCGTCAGGATGCCTCCAGCGTGGACAGTTCCAGGTAGCTCGACAGCCGCTCCCGGTGGATGGCGAGCCGGCTGTCGGAGGTGGCGCCGACCAGCGAGTTCTCCCTCAGGCGCTTGAGGAAGAAGCCGATCCGGGACCGGGTGGTGCCGACCATGGCGGCCAGTTCCTCATGCGTCAGCTTCTGGTCGATGAGCACCCAACCGGACTGTTGTGCGCCGTTCTTGCTGGCCAGCCGCAGCAGTGAAGCGGCCAGCCGCTGTTCACTGTCACAGGTCACCAGGAACGTCATGTACTGCTGCTGCTCGGAGAGCCGGCCGGCCAGGTAGCGCAGGTAGGCCTCGAACATGTCGTACTGGGTCAGCGCCTCCAGGAAACCGCGACGCTGGATCTTGTAGGCGAGCACATCCGACATGGCGGTCGCCGTCTCCTGCCGGTCGGTGGTCAGCAGACACGACTCACCGACGATGTCACCCTTCGAGTAGACACCGAGCAAAGCTCCTTTGCCGCTCTGCGTCAGCGCCACCGTTTTCACGTGTCCGGATGAGATCAGATATGTGTAGTCATCCCGATCTCCAACCATGTAAAGGTTCTGCTTCTTCTTCAATCTGACAAGCAGTGCGCGATTTGATTTCTGACGCAAGTATGGCTGCAAAAGGTCGCCAAAACATGGGCTGTCGTTCAAATCGAACTCCGAATTATGATTCGAGTATGTGAGCTATGACTTTTCCGTCGACTCGGTGCTTGCTTCGAACCAGTAACAGCTAGCGAATAAGTCCAGCAGGGAAATCAGGACCAGCACCGGGCGCTCCTTAGACGGATATCCATGATGAATCTGGCGTCCCCGACGCCTATTGCAGCTTACTTAGCAATTGTGAAGGTGTGTGCTCAAAGTTGAGCAGATAGGGCAGTCGCGACCTACTAGGATCAGATTGCGGCCCGCGCGCATTTTGTGCCGAACCGGTAGGTTCCGCTGCCTCCATTACGTTCAGTCACATACTTGTAACTGCAGTTATAAACTGTTGCGCAGTCGATTACCTGCTCCTGGAGAAGCCGGGACCGTACCCGTCGAGGCCGGACCCGGAAGGAAGTCGAGGATGATGACACGTGCTGGCAACCGGTTCGCGACTGTCTGAATATCCGGAGCATTCGGCGGTGCTGATCCGCGGCTCGCGGCTGGGCCTGCTCGCCGAGCTCGCCGCCGCGGAGCTGCTGGCCGGCCGGCTGGTGCGACTGAGTGCCGCACCCGGGGAGCTGGCGCGGGCCCGGGCGGTGACCATCGAACGGGTCCGGCGGCGGGCTGCCGCCGAGGCCGTACCCGGCGCACTGGCCCGGCTGCGCTGCTGCGAGCCGGCACAGCTGCCGGCCGGGCAGTACCTGCGCAGCTGGTGGCTGCCGACCCAGGCCGAGCTGCCGACCGAGGCCGAGCTGCGCAGGGACGAGTACTCGCTCGCCGGCAGCGCACCGGTGCACCTGGTCGAGCCGTACGGCCGGCCGTCGCCCGACCCGGTGCTCGACGAGCTGCTCACCGTCCTGCCGGCAGGCACCGTGCGCTACCGCCTCGCAGCGCTGGTCGAGGATCCTGCCGGCGGGTGGCCCGGGGTGATCGAGGTCGTCGACGAGCTGGCCGCTGAGCTGGACGGTCGCGGCGCTGCGGGGATGCCGGCGACCCCGCCACCTCGGCTGCTGCCCGGGCTGCCCCTGATCCGGACCGCCGACGCGGCCGACGCGCTGCTGCGGCTGGCCGAGCAGCCGGCCACCGGCCCGTACCGGGTCGTCGATGCCGTCGCGACGTCCGGCCGCACGCTGTGGCAGCTGCTGCTCACCGGCCTCCAACTGCCGGTTGCGCAGGCTCCGGCTGCCGCAGCCCAGCTCACCGAACTGCTGGAGCGCCGGCTGGCACCACTGCTTCCGGACCTGGCCGACGGCCGGAGGTCCGATGTCGCCGGGGCGGCTCGGGCGGCCTGCCCGCCGCCGAGCGAGGCGGAGCTGGCCGCCGGCATCGACGAGGTGCGCATCGAGCGGCAGCGCCGACAACGGACCCGCGACCATGCCGCTGCCAGGCTGGGACCGCCCCGGCCGCCGGCCACGGCCGGTGGCCTGCCGTACCTGGTGGCCGGCGAGGACGGGCTTGCGGTGGTGGTGGTGAACGCCCTCGGGCAGGGGCCGGCGCACTGGCTGCCGTTCGCGGCCGAATGGCAGCCGCGCCGGATGCTGGTGTGGCAGCCGGCTCCCGGCCACACGCTGGCCGAGCAGGTCGCGGACCTCACCGCGGTGCTGGCCGCCGAAGGCATCGACCGGTGCTGCCTGCTCGCCTGGTGCTCGGGCGCCAAGGTGGCCACCCGGTTCTGGCGGCAGGCGGCGCAGCGGGTGAGCGCGCTGGTGCTGCTGGCCGCCGACTTCCGCGACCGGCAGCGGCCGGCGGAGCTGGACTCGGTCTATGAGAAGCACCTGGACGAGATCTTCAGCAAGCTGATCCCACGCCCGAAGCTGGCCGATCGCATGGTCGGCATGCTCAACCAGCAGCTGGAACCCCCGACTGCCGAGGAAGCCCTATTCGGGCCCCCGGCAGCGCTGGTGCCCACGATCCGGGCGCCGTTCGCCAGCGGCGCGACGCTGTTGCGCTACGCCGGCCAGCTGCAGGAGTTCTGGGCAGCCGAGGAGCTGCCGGTCGCCGAGCGGATCCGCTGCCCGGTGCTGTCGATCATCGGCGATCGTGACGACATCGTGGCTCCGGCCGCCGCGGCCGCCGCGACGGCCCGATTTCCGACGGCCCGGCAACTGGAGGTGCCCGGTGGCACCCACTACCTGATGTACGAGCGACCGGAACTGATCGCCGCCGCGCTGGCGGAGTTCCTCGAGGGTCAGCCGGCGTCGGCCGAGTGCTGAGACGGATGCGGTGCGGCCCCGGCGGATGACTGCCTGACCGACTCCAGCGTGGCCCACAGACTGCCCGCGGTGGCGAAGGTCTCGGCGGTCAACAGCGCGTCCGGCAGGTTGATGTCGAAGCGCTCCTCCAGGTCGAGCATCAACGCCACCGAGCTGATCGAGTCCAGCCCGAGCGCGCGCAGCGCGAGATCTGCCTGCAGTTCGGCGTCGGAACGGAGGTGGCGCAGGTGGGGCCGCACGACCGCGACGAATTCGGGATCCAACATGTCTCTCCTTGTAATCGGCTCGCCGGCCCGGACAGTTCCGGCGACCGCCGTTGCGAGAGCCGGGACCCGGGCGTTCGTGCGCACCGGTGGGTTTGCGCCGCATAAATTAGCGTGGCCCGGCCGGCCGGACCGCTCACAATTGAGCCCGAGCAACGGCGGCCGGCGTCCGGTCCGCTCAAGATTGAGCAGAGCCCAACCGGATCGCGCACCTACCGTTCGAGGCGTTCGAAAACGCCCGACGGGAGGAGTGCGCAGATGCGGCCAGCATCCGCTTCAGCGGCTGCCGGGCCGGCCAGCCGGTCCGGTTGGCTGATCGGCTCCGGCCCGGATCTGCTGTTCGTCTTCGGAGTGGGCGCGGCGTTCTCGCTGGTTCTCTACGGCTGCTGGCGCACCGGTAGCGGGTTCCTGCTGCTGGCCGGCCTGTTCGCGGTGCTGCTGGACTTCCCGCACGTCCTCTGGACGAGCATCCGGGTCGGCCTGGACCCGCAGGAACGAGCCCTGCACGGCAGGCACTTCCTGATCAGCCTGGCCGTGATCGGCGCCGCCGTGAGCACGCTCGCCGCGCTCGGCCGGTTCGAGGTGGTGCTGGGCGTGTTCGTGGTGTGGCAGGTCTGGCATGTCATCAAGCAGCACATCGGCATGGTGTCGATCTATGCGGCCAAGGGCGGTTACCGCGGATCCCGCCGGCCGGTGAAGCTGTTGCTGGCCGCCGGGTGCCTGGCACCGGTGGTCTACCGGGCCGCGCACGGCCTGCACGTCGGCCACTACGCCATCGGTGGCAAGCCACTGCCGTTCTCCGACGTCAGCCTGCCGGTTCCACCGGTGCCCTGGCTGGTGGTGGTGGCGGCGTACCTGGCCTTCGCGATCGCGGCCGGCCGCTTCGCCGCCGACCAGCTGCGGCGGCCGTCCGGCCAGCGGCTGCCGGGACCGGCGCTGATCACCGTCGCAGTGGCGGTGGCCTTCTACAACGCCTCGTACCTGCTGATCTCCGACGCCTACGCGCTGATCCTGATCGCCACCACCTTCCACAGCCTGCAGTACCACGTGATCTCGTGGGCCCGTAACCGAGGCCGGTTCACCAGCCCGGGCCGCACCTGCGCCGGGCCGTCCGGGCGCGAGCTGCTGCTGTCGCGGCTGACCTGCCCGAAGTCCGTGGTGCCGCTGGGCATCGTGCTCGCCCTGATCGGAGTGGCGCTGGCCCAGGGCGAGCTGGTGCTCGCCGGGGTGGTGCCGTTCACCCTTGTCCTGCACCACTTCTACCTCGACCGCGTGTTGTGGAAGCCGGCGCGCAACCCCCAGCTGGCTTCCGACCTGCGGCTGACCCGCTGACCGCCGGCTGATCCGCTGATCGCCGGCTGAACAGGAAACACCGATGCTCCGAGTCCGTCCCGTGCGGGGACGCCGCGCCACCAACTCGTTCCTGGCGATGGCGCCGCCGCTGTACCGCGAGGACCCCCACTGGGTGCCGCCGCTGCCGGTCAGTGCCAAGCGCTTCATGTCGGCCAAGCGCAACCCCTACTTCGCCGAAGCCGAGATCGACCACTTTCTCGCCGAACGGGACGGCGTGGTGGTCGGTCGGATCTCGACCACCATCGACCCGGGCTACGTCGCCCGGTACGGCAAGGTGGGCTTCTTCGGCTGGTTCGAGTCGGTGCCCGATCCGCTGGTGGCCGGTGCCCTGCTGGACACCGCCGAGGCGTGGGCGCGCGAGCGCGGCATGACCCAACTGGCCGGCCCGTACTCCTACTGCAGCACCCAGGAGTTCGGCCTGCTGGTGGACGGTTTCGACACCGATCCGGCGGCGTTCCAGCCGCACAACCCGCCCTATTACCGCAGCCTGCTGGAAGGCGCGGGCTACGCGCCCAGCTTCTCCACCGAGACCTACAGCTGGTCGGTTGACCGGGACCGGCCCGCGATGCTGGCCGCGGTGCAACGCGCCGAGCAGGCCAGGCTGGCCGGTGGCTTCACCGTCCGCGACCTGGACCCCAAGCACCGCGACCGCGATCTCGACCATGCCTACCGGCTCTTCGCCGCGTCCTTCGCCGACAACCACGACGTGATCGCGATGAGTCGCCCGGTGTTCGACTTCCAGGCCCGTGAGCTGAAGGACTTCCTCGACCCGCGGCTGATCCGGTTCGTGGAACTGGACGGCCGGCCGGTCGGCTTCAGCATGCTGCTGGCCGACGTCAACGAGGTGCTGCGGACGGCCGGCGGCCGGCTGTCACCGGGCTTCCTGCTCAGCTACCGCCGGTTGGTGCGCGAGATCCAGGGTGCGGTGGTGCTGATGATCGGCGTGCTGCCGGAACTGACCGGCGCCGGGGTGGGCCGGATCCTGGCCGGCGAGATCGCCCGGGTCGGACTGGGGGAGGCCGGGCCCTACCGGCAGGTGCACACCACCTGGATCCACGAGGAGAACTGGCAGAGCCGCGCACTGGTCGCCCGGTCGGGATCGACGCCCAACCGCCGGTACCTGGTGCTGGCCAAGGATCTGCTCGGATGAGCCGGGTGCTGATCACCGGCGGCACCGGCAGCCTCGGCTCGATGCTGGCCCGCCGGCTGATCGAGGACGGTTGCCGGCCCGCCGTACTGATACCGCCGGGTGCCGGGCTCGGGGGACTGACCGAGTACCAGGGCCGGTTCGAGGTGGTGACCGGGGACCTGACGGACCCGGCCAGCCTCACCGAGGCGGTGCGCGGGATCACCGAGGTCTACCACCTGGCCGGCGAGCCCATCCTGCTGAACCGCCTCGGC
>JAABUK010007766.1_pt1 | contig 15345 bp, 16 predicted proteins | sample 5559141 | NCBI WGS metagenome assembly JAABUK01 (sample SAMN10711869, study PRJNA513367) | rock metagenome | isolation source: Antarctica rocks | place: Antarctica: Victoria Land, Pudding Butte nord | collected 2016-01-03
TATATATATTATTTAGATATATATTATAATAAGTAGATATTAATTAATTAGTATATTAAGTTATACTTAGATAAATTAATAATATTTTAGTATAGTTATATTATATAAAATTTAGTATATAAATTAATAGATTTAATTATATCTTTTATATTCATAAATAGTATAATATAATTTTTATATTATTAGATACTAATACTAGACGTATATCTTTTAGTATTAAATAATTAAAATCATAAGGTAATAGATAAGGGTAGATAAGGGCGGGAGATCTTCACGGTTCAAATTACCGGATTTTCTACAATATTATTATGGTATAGAGATACGGCCTGCAAGGCCTATGATTGAAATCTATCTATCTATCTTACATATCATTTCAACAATTATGTGCGGCCGCTACTATGTATTGGCCTAGAATAGATAACACAGTGTGCTCCAGCTGCACATGAAAGGCAAGGTCAGACATTGGTCGTACCAGCGTGTGGTATAGCAAGTTCCTTAATATTCCAAGCGACACATCCACCTTCTTAAGACGACCTATCATTCTCGAACGTGCTAGTCTAATGACCATGCCTCGGATGTTGATTGCGTTGTCCTGTATCTCTAAAACACGCCGTTAAGCGACCACGACGTGAACGTAGCCCACTATAGGCAGAAGTCACATAACCCAGTTTACCTTGATATCAATCCGTGTAGGAGTTCAGTCTACTGCAAGCTAGAAGAGTACGGCCATGGAAGGAAAGAAGAGTTCAATAAGTCAAATTTACTACAACACTAGGGAGGGGTTTCAAGCATCGGCCAGACAATTCGAGCGCGCTGCAAGAAAAACAGAGATTGGCGATATCTTAGCGAATGATCGACGTTCCAACAGTATCAAATTTAACATTACTCAAGCCTGCAGCCGTAAATTTACATATTTGCTTCGTGGGAACCCGATTGCCACCCAAGTTGTATAGCGTAACGATGGCGTAGTAGGAAAGGGTCCGCGGTCCAGCAGTAGACGTCTTGCTGAGATAAACTAGCAGTATCATTCTAATGTGAGCGGGATCTGTACCATCCCAACTTCTTGCTGAACTGAGGATAGTATGTTCCTGTCACAAGTAACTTCATAAGCTCTTCGAGCGGAAACCTAGCCTATGAATCATTGTTGAAATCATCGATCTGCTAGACTTGTTCCCTTCCTAGATATGAGATTTCCCGTCGTTCGCCCACAAGAATCCGACCTCTTTGGGGAAGCAGAAGTTTGCAGCTCTGCCGGTTCCGGTATCTTTGTGCTTCCACTGGTACTCGCCAACGCGTCTGCCCTCCCAACTTTATTTTGAGGATCCACCTGACCGATCAATGGGATCTCCGATGCGAGCCACTGCTGGAACGGCTTGGCGACAAAGAATCCATCAGCATCAAACCACCGTGTAAAAGGTGCAGAGAGCTCTGATGCCTTGACTTCTTTGCCGGTGTTCCCGTAGCGAACGGTGAGGTTATAGACAGGTACATGTTTCGTGACACTCGAGGCTATTGACAGCTACAATCCGAATTAATAATGGACCGCCAACAAAAGAACACAGATCCTCACCAAACAGGTCCCAGTCGAAGGCTGACCAATTTCGCCCGTGAACACCTTTCCATTTTCCACGCCCCATATCCAAAAGGTCAATGCTCCATTTAAGGTGAAGTATACGAGAACAGCCCAGAATGTGGCGGCCTTAGTCTTGTCCCAACCCAATTTGTAATCGGCGTAGAATGTGATCGCAGCAATCGTGACAGCTATATAGCCAAGTGCTAATCGAACGTCCGTATGGAAGTGCGATTGCTTGAACTTGAGGGATGTTAGATAATTTGGCAGGGCATCGTCAGTCGTATTCTTGAGATCTATGCTTGATTAGATTTAACATGCTCAAGATAGCTAGGATATTTTTACCGGACAGTGAGTAGACGGCGATCTTCTGAGTCGCCATATTGCATCAATTGAACTTGCCACAACAAGCGTGCTCTGGAGCAAGGAACGCTGGCGACACAGTACTTAGTGTGGAGATCTGTACCTTTTGGCGCTTCTTGCGCCTACTTTAGCGCCCGTTTTCCTCACAGGGTGCCTTTGTGGCCATGCGGCACTTGATAGCTCCATCAAACAAGTGATTGCTCTTGCGGGCTGAATATCGGTGCAATGGCGGGTCCAATGGTGCAAACCATCCACAGAGATCCGGCACTATTGTAAGCTACACATGTCACCCAAAACCTCAGAATCGCTATTCTAACGGCTTCGCGCAGCTACTGGATCCTGTTCCCTATCTCCATTGTCATGGTATCAAGTATTCCGTTATGGTCTGCGAGATCTGCTCATGAATTTTTTTTAGATCCTCACCGGTGTCCTTCGCCACTACGCAACCGTGCTGCTACAAACGATACCGAAGAAACAGGAACTCCCTGCACTTCGGGAGCAGCGCTCTCTTCTCCGAGGGATCAATCTTCGCTCCAATTTTTCCGTCATATCGCCCTCCGCTTTTGCCTCGCGGAAGAACTACCTAGTCTCAGCATTTAAAGACGGAACGTTTCTCAAAGACCCAGATGCCCGTGGCAAACCTGCAGGGAATCCTATGACTGATCCTGCTGCGATGGAAGGCATGATGGGCATGATGAAAGGAAACATGGCGATGATGATACCGCAAACCTTAATTATGGGCTGGATCAACGCTTTTTTTGCAGGCTTCGTTATCAGTACGTCTCGGGTTCTCTGGCTGGGGCGTTTGCGGCCTGAAAGGAGGAGCTAATCCAAACTTTTCTGAACAGTGAAGCTGCCCTTTCCTTTGACCATTAGATTCAAGTCGATGCTACAGTCTGGTGTTGCAACTCGAGATCTGGACGTTCGATGGGTGTCAAGCCTTTCCTGGTACTTTCTTAATCTCTTCGGACTGCAGTCCGTGTTCATCTTCATATTGGGAAATGATAACGGTAAGCTTCTTGTTCTCTACCGCTTCGGTATGACTGATACGCTGTACAGCCGCCAGTCAAATGGCTCAGCAGATGTCACAAATGAATCCTGGTGCTGGTGCCGGCATGTTTCAACCCGGACAGGATCCAGATAAATTGTTCCAAAGCGAAGCAGAGAACCTAGAAGTTGTAGAGCATGAATACATACTGAGAGGGGTTGAGGATCGACTCCTTGCTGGTATGAGATAAGCTATCGCGATTATCTCGTGAATGTGCTATCAAGTGTGTCTATGTGCCTGTCGTGACGATAGGCATCCATTGTGTCACTCGACATTCAGGATCCAACGCATAGCCAAATGAGACCATGTTCAATACACATGAAGACGAAGTCCAGCCCTCTTTCCAAGCAAGCACCTTTCAAGGGCATTTGGGTGTCTGTCAATCGAGGGTCAGGTTACCGGACCAAAAATAAACTATACATGGTGTGGAATAGACAGGAAGATAGGAGGACGTACTCGATAGTGTATTGGTGGCGACTTTCTCGGTAGTGGATGGCCCTCGTACTGCAACTATCGGATGGGGGCGGTGTGCGTCTAATACAGAATTTCGCCAGCTTGACCTGCTCAGAGCAAGTTGTTCGTCCTAGACCAAGCGCCTTTTCGTGAATTAGGATTCGACAATCCTCTAGCAAGCCAGTCGTACTACTCCCCAGAGATGTGAGCTTGTGGTGCTAGAGTAGGGTATGGAAGCACATGGCGTCGACGATCGACAGCAAGGGATAAGGGATCCGAAGTCTAACAGCGGCAATCCTCGGTTGCGGCGTTCTTAGTTCCATTACTGCGTGGCCTCTGTACGAGAAGTCAAGAACAATACGAGTAGAATGCAAGAGCTGATCTGCGTCACGCGAGGAGTCTGGAGTAGTAGTACATAGTATTCAATAGCAGGGGATTGGCAGCGTGAAACGCGCCTTCGGTGTCAAGGATCAATTGACTCCAACGATCAAGCACGCGAAAACAACCTTAGAGTATAAGGTAAGTACTACTTTACTTATGTGCTTACTTTACTTTATACTTTACGGAGGTACCGCTCGGCAGTCGGCAGTCGGTCCTTTTAGCGTGATGGGTACCTGCTTTCTTTCCGTTATCGTGCCGTGAAACGGCGAGACGGCCTACGCAACGATTGGTCCACAGCATTCAACCGTTTTTCATCCGCCCAATTTTTAAAGCTGGACGATGGACGAGGGGAGCTTCGACTTTCTCATTGCCCCTGTGCTCATTCTCCAAAAAAAGCAGCACAACACTCCGCAACGCCACGATCGATGAGCCTCTACTGATTGCGCTGTGACTTACCCGTGGCCTCCACTTTTCTTTCGCTCTCGATATTCCCTCTTTCCTTTGTACCTTTGACGCTTCCCACCGAACTGCCCTTCACACTCAACACTTCCTACCCTTTACACTCACTTTCATCTTGAGGCCGCAATCGTCCAGTACCATACTACCTCAGCTGTACCATGTCTACCCCCGTGGAAGAGATCCGGCAGCCACCCTATCCACCTGCTCAATATCCTAACCACGATCGCTCAAACAATTTTGATGACGAGGGCACTCTTTCCAACGAATTCGATCGTTCTGAAGGGCCCAAGACAATGGAGCAGAATTTTCTTGGAGGCAAAGCCTCACACTTTCAATCGAGAGAGGAAGAGCAGAGACTAGAAGATGACCTGGCAATGTTACAAGCCGAGAGAAACGTGTCCAGGTCTCAGAGTCAGCCAGGCGCTGGCCAACTCGCAAGATCCATGTCCATACATCGTTCAAGGTCTAGACCGGAGCCTGTTGATCAATTTGATGTCAATACGAACCCCATACACGAGAAGGCCAATACCTATTCTCCGCCAGAGCACCCCACGTCGGGATTTGGAAGAGCGTTCAAACGAGTCCACGACTCTAACATTCTCGTCCGTTACTTTATGTACATCGTGCCATTGGTATTGATCATACTCATACCCTTGCTACTCGGTGGCCTGGTGTTCAAGAGAGCCACGGTGGGTGGAGTGCGCTTGCTTTGGTTTTTCGTCTGGCTGGAGGTGGTCTGGCTTACTCTTTGGGGGGGAAGAATTGTTGCGAAGTCATTGCCATGGCCCGTGGGCCTTGTCTCGAGCGTCTTCACCAACAACAGCAAAAAATGGAGGGACATGTGCAAGCAACTCGAAATTCCAGCAACGCTCTTCTTCTGGCTTCTCGCCGTGCTAATCTCTTTCCTCCCAATCATGGTCCACAACCATCTCGAAGGGGGCCCGAAAATACGGCCCTGGGAAGTCTCGATGAACAAAGTCATCATCTCTATATTTACCGGCGCAACACTGAATTTTTTCGAGAAGATCATTATCCAGCTCATTGCTATTAGCTTCCATTTGCGGACGTATGCCGATCGTATTGACATCAATAAATTCCAGATCGGCAGTCTAACGAAGCTATATCAATACTCTAAAGAAAAGATAGCGATGGACGACTCGGACTTCGAGGAGCGAACCCCAATCGGCCCCGGATCAGGTGCCCGGACTCCGATGCAATATTTGAACGAAGCTCAAAAGAAGACTCAGAGCGTCTTTGGCAAGGTCGGAGACGTCGCCGGTAAGGTCGCAGGTGACTTTACTGGCAAGGCAGTCACAAAGAGCACGCACCCTCGCCAACTTGTTCTCACATTGTTGTCATCGCCGTCACAGTCTCAAGTCCTTGCACGTCGACTCTACAGGACTTTCGTCCAAGGAGACGCTGATACCATCTCCTCGGATGATCTGAAGCATGCTTTTGACAATGACGAAGAAGCTGAGAGCGCCTTCGCCATGTTTGACAAGGATATGAATGGCGACATCTCAATGGCCGAGCTGGAGGCCGTTTGTGTCGATATTGGAAAGGAACGAAAGTCCATCACGGCATCTTTGAAAGACCTGGATTCAGTCGTGGCGAAGCTAGACGCAATATTACTTTTCTTCGTACTGGTCACTACTGTCCTTGTCTTCCTGTCTCTCATATCGACATCGGCAGCTGGCGTATTGACCAGTGCTGGTTCTGCCGTCCTTGCGCTATCCTGGCTGTTCTCCACTACGGCACAGGAATTCTTGGCTTCCTGTATCTTCGTCCTAGTGAAGCATCCATTCGACGTCGGTGACCGAGTTACAATCTACGGCAACACAGGAGCAACGATGAAAGGCGACGACTATCTCGTCAAAGAGATCTCCCTACTGTACACCGAGTTCAAGAAGATGGAAGGGCACATTGTGCAAGCTCCCAATAGCTACCTGAACACGTTGTTCATCCTCAACATGCGTCGTTCTGGAGGTCTGGCCGAAGCCGTCCCAATTACCGTAAAGTTTGGTACTACTTTGGATCAGATCGATCAACTTCGCACTCGACTGCTGGAATACGTCAAGGCTGAGAAGCGAGAGTACCAGCCTAACATCCTGACGGAAATCAGGGATATCGTTGAAGCCTATTCGGTCAACCTGAACGTCGTATTTTTCTACAAATCGAACTGGCAGAACGAGCTTCTACGGCTTCAGCGCCGCAATAAATTCATTTGTGCGATGATGATCTCCATGCAGGAAATCGGAATCGAGGGTCCTCGAAGACGGATACCTGGCGCCACCGAGGAGAACCCATTTTACCAACGTTTCGTTGGCAGAGCCAATGAAGGTTTCGATAGGCCTAGCAACGATGACATCGGTGACAACAAACTCGGTCCTGGACCACAGTCTGGCTCGCTGGCGCGTGATCGCGATCCGGCGTTTGTCCCTAATGCAGGACACAGTCCCGGACTGGGTCGTAATTCGCCTATCCTTCGGAACGGTGCTGGCACGTCCAGACAGCGAGGTGAATCTATCTCGGCTATGTCAAAGCGCGTGGATTTTTCCTTAGGAATGAAGGATGTCAGTTCGGCAGACATCATGGCCAGTTTGGGTGATGAACGTAGTCCGACTCGAATCCCTAATTTCGGGACAGGATCCGCGTCTCGCTCGCGGGAAGCTCGTCAAAGGATCGTGGAAGAGGATGAGGCCGACCGCCATGAGGATGATGCTGCGATTCGCCGAGCTGAGTCTCGCACCGGCAATGGCCGGTCTCCCTTTGGCATTAGGCGAACCTCGACCGACAAATCTAATTTGAAGAGGGGCAACTCTGTGATTCACCGTAACCGATTTTTCTCAAGGGGCAAGAAGAAAGCTGATGAGGAGGAAGAAGAGGATTTGATGGAGCAGGGTATGGCAGATATTCCTGAAGCAGCTGGACTGAGTGACAGGATACATACAAGGACGGGTTACGTCAGCCCACAGGCGGTGCGACCAAGTTCGGACTCTAGATACTCGAATACTGCCGGACCAACTGGACAGTCGTTCGAGAAACACATGCGTTTGCAGCATCCACGTCAGACGGAGGATTTCGAGCTGAGGAACATTGCTCGTTCCAATAGTTGAGTCAAGGATGGATGAACAGATCAATGTCCACTAGCGATTTTGCGAGTGTTTTTTAGACATAGACCCGCATAGGATGGCGCTTGCATTTACATAGATTGTTGGATGATGTGGCTTTGTATGATACCACTCTACCACCCATTCACTGGACTCGCCAAGATTTGTTTACTCTGGGACGATTGGCAACGGGGCCCCACGAGAATCATTGATACAGCACCTTTGGGAGACGTAACATCTTTCATATCAAGTATCTGTCATTGATGTATTAGGGAAGATCTCCCGCCATGCCAATCTCTATATTCTCAGCGATTCGGCTGCATCCTACCTTGTAGGATGTAAAATATGTCGTGTTCAATGCTGCCAGCTCGTATCTCAAGCAGGAAAATCAATAAAATTCCTTCCTTCATGTCGAGTAAAGTCCCAACGACCGCGAGTACTCATCTTTGATAGACAAAGTCCATGACGGGTGAGCAGAAGTCGATAGTTCAAATGTAGGCTTGCAGATCTTGGGTATTGCGTCTTGGACCGTCATTCGTGAACTATACATATCAAGCCTCCGGCGCCTTGCTGAATGGGACTAACAATATGAAAACACGTTCACGCCAATTTTGGCCTCTTAACATCGACTCCACCGCCTACGGCATCCTCGTCTTCGCTGATAATATCGTCATCTTGTGCGCTCCCTTCTCCTTCGTCTTCTGTATTCCTTCCTCGTTTCAGACCCTTCATCTTGCGTGTCTGCAGCTCGCTGAGATCCTGTCTGCCAAGATGTATCCTCCCGATCTTGTCGCCCACAACATCTGTCTCCACGTTCTTCTTGACTTTCGCCTACGCAAGCGAGCTAGTCAGTAATTATTGCCACAGACAGAAAGCCTGGACGACATACCTCCGCCCCCTTCGCCCTCTTCAAAGCCTCCCTCCAGACCGCGTCATCCGCCTGCCGAACCCTCCCAACCCTAAAGTCGATTCTTGGCCCCATCTCCTCTACCTCTACCCTCGGTACCTTCTGCCCACTCCTCTTAGTGATAATCCTCCAACACCGCATCTGGACCTTTGCCTTCTCCTCGCCCTTCCCATCCTCTCCAGCAAAGAAACTAATCAGCAACTGCAACCCCTCCACATCCACAGTCTGCGTCTCCCCTCCCCGAAAGAAGTCCACAAACATGCTCTTGGCGAGTGTATACTGATTAGCAACCGGACTTTCAAATTGCGCTCCAGAAAAGCTCAGCAGCGGCTTCACGCCAATCTTGCATTTCTCGCCCTTGAACTGCTGTAACGTCCTTGCCGTTTCCTGCACCACGTACAACTCCAACATGTCAAGCACCTGGCCGCCAAAACATCTCACCCAGGTGAGCGAATGCGGGCGTTTCTTGCTATGGCTGCCGAACACCATGAGCGAGGCGTCGTTTTTCTGGCTAAAAAATTCGAGGCTCGACGCATCTTCGAAAGGGTGGATGGGATTTTTCTTGGTGAAGCGGACGGCGTGCGGACGTTTCAGGGCGTGAAGGTCTGTGAGGAGGGAATTGATCAGGGAGGAGGAGGAAGTGCCGCGGAGGAAGAGGGTCGTTTTGGTGTTTTCTACTGGGAGGGGCTCTTGTTTTGCGAGGGCGCGCTTTGAGCGGGCATTCTTGGGCTTACTGGCAGGACTGGTCAGTGCGCACTGTAGAGACTGGGAGCCACAATGAACCCCACATCTGTCGCAGCATTGCATTGAAAACCGAGCTATAAGTGCTGAGAAATCGAAGGTTCGAGGGTTGCAATGGTTAGATTTTCCCTCGTTTAATGAAGAAATGTGAAGGTCTTGGCACAGGACCCTGAAAACTGAATCCTGGAAGGCCAGGTATCATTGCCATTCAGCATCGTTCGTCCAAAGTAGGGAGCAATATCAAGTATCATAGTCTCGGTAAAGACGATGGTTCATTGTTCCAGCTATGCGATCTAGCCGTCACCACGTTCCTCACATTAATACCAGTATTTGCAGCATTCAATTCCTCGAGACTGACCTAGAACTACAAAAGACTTAGTTACTTTTCGATAGTGGCTTGATAGGAGCATGCACATGACGATACAAAATGCACTCATTAGTACTAGAGAACACTGCTGTCACAATCTGTCAAGTCGAGCTTTGACTTTCCATAGCACTTTCCATCACGCCTCAAGACGACGCTCCTACAATAAAGATTTGATGTGTAGTCGCAGGCAGATGTGTGCACGCATGAACGATGGGATCGGAACAATTCGCAAGGAATCTTTGTGGATTCAGCTTGTGGTTGTGAATGTTTTGGGCGCCGTAGCTCCCTCTCGTTGTCGTGCCTCCTTGTTCTGTACAAGTCTCTGGACGGAGGTAAGCTACGCCTGTTGCATTGCGGTGGTTGCTTACCAACAGATTTCGAAGCAACATCACAATCGTCACTTTACCTATAGCAGGAACGTAAATGGAGGCCTTGTGGTGGACATCAGCTTCGAAGTTCTGTGCTTACCACCGTGAGTAAAATGATTTGATGCTTGGCTCTTTCTGAATCATCGCGTACCTTTTCCGTTGAGAAGTTGATGCATATAGCACCTTCCCTCAATAATCTGGTAGGAAGCTTGAAGGACTGTCCCGGCACGCCGCATATAACAACATCGCTGAGTGGCACGCAATCCGCCAGTCCCCACCCTTCCTTTGCGACGACTTCATGCCTGTCCTTCTTGATTCCGTCACCCCTAGTGAATTTCTGTACTCCGGTAACATCTACGCTGTAAACGCAGGCTCCATCATTGGCAAGTAAGGCTGCCAACGGTCGTCCCACGGTCTCGGAGCGGTTGACGAGGGTTATCGACCTCCCAAAAAGCCTGTTTCCGTACGGAAGGATACTGTTGTAGACTCGCAAATAGTCTAGTATCTTCAAGCAAGCAAGTGGAGTACATGGCAGCAGGCTTTTCTGCGTCATCTTCTCATCCAGAAAACGCTCATTGTGGTACAGCTTGAAAATGTAGCGGTGACTGAGTCCTTCAACATCCTTGCTGTCATCTGTAACTTGCTGTAAGTATTGGTCCTGCCGGTTGCCAAAGATTGGGTAGTAAACAATGATGCCATCCACAGCGCCGTCTTGGTTCGCTATGAGTATAGCGGACTCTAACTCTTCACGATCAACTTCTCGTAATTCAAACTTGAAACCACTGAATCGAGAATGTCAGAGCTGACCCATGATGAAGATGTTGAGACAGGAACACTATGAACAAAAGTGGTACAAACATGATCCCTCACTTTTCTTGACAGGTCCGATCGGTCCATTCTGCGTATTTCTTTGCAGCTGGGTCTCTATTTGCAAGAAAGCCAACAAGCAGAGGAAGTCGTTTTGACTTCGATAGACCTTCCGATACCTCGGCCAGCAGACCTCTAGCAACTGTAGCAGCTAGGATGACCTTACACGATCTGGGATTACTGTTTGTGCCAGCCATCTTAGGACTGACATGAGCAAATTCCCCCAAAAATGGGAATGTGTAAGCGAGCGTGTGCGGGTAGAATGTGTATACTACTGTGTATGAAGATTAAGGTACGGAGGTTGACACCAAAAGCCTTGAGTTGTCGCTAACGGGAGGTGCACCTATCTTATCATGAGCAGGGAGGATAACTACCCCGGGAGCCGCACCCTACTATAGTCGTACCGGGTACATCCCCGGAGGAAAGCTAAAAATGCTAGGCACCCTGATCCCTGTAGAATTGGCGCTTGCTCGAGACTTCTGGTGTCCACCTCCGAAGGGCTGGCGACCATCATAGCAAGCTTCGAGTGTGAGGTCGTAGTGACTATGTCCGATGTCCAAAAATATCTGCTCTCGGTCAGTAATGATAGAGTAGCAGCTCTTGGATTTGCCCAAGATACAGCACGAGGTATGCCAGGAGACATGCTACCATTCACACAGAAGCCTGATTGTGATTTAGGTCTCGAATCGAAGGAGTCGACGCTGATAGATGTCGTCCAGTCCTTGGGCGAATATATCAACGATGAGGATGCTACTATTCGGTCAAGAGCGATTGACTACCTTTCACAAGTGATCGGCCACTTGTCCACCGCGTTCCTATCGAGGCAACAAATTCAAGTGCTCTGCCAATTTTTGTGCGATCGAATTGAGGATGGAGGGGCCGTGGGAGGGCTCAGGAAGCTGGCTGCCCTGGAGAGGTTCAACAAAGAAATGGCATCATTGACGTTCAGAGCGTGAGTAAGTGGATCAGCATGTCTGCAGAGGCTTTGGGTTCGCACTGCGTTGCCGTAGGCGCGCCATATTGGGAGTTCGCAACCTCTATAAAAACTCCTGGCAGACCTCTTGAGCTACTCTCTCATTTTGGCAGGTGAGCTGACTTGATCACAGAATGCTCGAGCATTTTCAGGACCTGCAGATACGCCCACAAGCGCACAGGCTAGAGATCTTCGAACTACTGAATGATCTGATGTTCGAGCACCGTGATGCGCTCAAAGAGCTGGGGGATCAAGCGATTGTCGGTATCATGGGTCTCGCTGGTGGAGAAAAAGATCCGAGAAATCTGATGGTCATCTTCTCGATATTAAAGGTCGTAATGATCGAGTGGGACATATCTGGCCATGCTGAGGCATGTATTTGTTATTCATGAACACGAAGACTTGCTCATCATAGCAGACCCTATTCGAGTCCGTATTCTGCTATTTCCCGATAACGTTTCGGCCACCACCAAATGATCCTTACGGTATTACAGCACAAGACCTCAAGAGTCGGCTCAGAGATTGTATTGCAGCATCTGGGGAGCTCGCCCCCTATGCGTTGCCCCAACTTATCGAGAAGCTGGACTCTACGTCGTCAAACGTCAAGGTGAGCAGCCCCTAGGCCCCTACTTCTAAATCTCTAATAATGAACAGAAAGATGTCTTGCAAACAATTGCCGCTTGCGCATTGTCGTATGGTCTCAGTACAATGTCCAATTACTCAGTCACTCTGTGGGACTCCCTAAAGTTTGAAATTCTTAACGTTCAGGAAGAAGACTTAGCAGCGGAAGCCTTGGTCTCGCTGCAGGCTGTAGCAATCAGGCTAAGTCGCGGCTTGGAATCAACGGATTTGAAATCGCCTCTGGCTAGATATATACGAACAATCACGAAGGAGTGCAACGAACAGCTCCAGGAGCCACAACACAAGCAAGCCAAGCCCGTCGGCCGGATCTTGGGCGCGCTCGGAACAGCCTCGCCTGTAGCGTTTTCCTTGATTGTCAAAGCAGTCATTCCGCCTTTGAATACGCTTTACCAGGATGCAGACAGTATCTCTAGACAAAGAGCTTTGTTGGAAGTTTTAGTACAGATGTTGGATTCGGCAATCGCAATATACGGTACGCTGGCGATACCTGCTCCGATGACAAATGCGGAAAACTCCCTGGAGCCATTCAAAGACCGTCTTTTTGAGATGGCAAGCCAAGCTCTGATGAGCACTGCGATAGACGAAGTATCATTCCGTGTCGTAGCGCTCAAGACCCTACTACGTCTGTGTATGCTACGCAAGTATCTCCAAGACAATGAAATAGGATTAGCTATTCAGTATTTCGATGAGATTGTACTTTCAGAAGATCCAGGTGGCAAGGCAGACTTGAAAAGGGAGGCCATCAAAGCATTAGTCGAGTTATCGAGGGTAAAACCAAGTCTCATCATGGATATTACCTTTCCTGCTTTCATGGCCAAATTACCTGACTCAAGCCCTTCGGATAATTGGGACTACCTTGTCACCCTGGAAGGCCTGGCGCAGCTCAGCGTGGAAAAATTCGTGTCCGATACTCTCATACGAAGGCTTTTAAATAGACTGGACATTGTTCTCCAACACGAGGGCTCTTCAGCATACCCACAAGCCATCTTGTCTACATTACACTATGTCTTGAGGCAGCGAGACCTTCCCCTAGATCCCAACCTCGGTAGCTATCACGGAAAGGTAGTTGTTGGTCTTACAAGGCGAGTAGTACAGGCGTCGTTAGGCCAGGCCCATATCACGGCATTGAATGAGGACTTAACGTTGGAAATATTGGGTCGTTTGGTAACTACCATCGTCCGTGCCATGGGAGAACACAAACAGAATTCCGTTGCGATGCAGATCTATTCTCTGTTCGCCGATCAAGACGCTTTTACGCCAGTGCCTTTCGGAAACAAAACATCACGCTCGCAAAGGTCAACAATGATTCTTTCCACGGCTTTAATGGCTGGTGTGAGGACCTCTGTAAGCTTTCCACATTGCAAGTCGCTAAACGTACTTATAAGGTCAGGCTACACTGGAGTTCACAGATCTCCGTTCTGGCTCCATACCGAAGCTGCTTGCAGAGCTAGTACGACTCGCTCTAGCTGAAGACGTTCCCCCAGTCCGACAGGCGATTCTGAGACAGATCGGGCTTTTGACCAACAAGTTCCTACCACCGCAAGAGACTAGAGAGGTTGTCTCCATGATGAGCGACCTAGGGTCTGAGTTACTGGAAACAACAACAGTATCCGAGAACGCGGTGCGAATCATTTTTTGGGTAGCTAAAGGACTTGTTCTTCGACTCGCGCATACGGATGAGATACTCGAGCGGCTTTTAGCCTTGTTGTTAAACACCGAATGTGGCCTTGCGAGTGCCCGTGGCTTTGGCCTTCTTTTGGCTCCGGACGAAGTGCTCTCTAGAGAGAACGGCGCCATAGTCCGACTGCTGGCGAAGCAGAAGGTCTTCAGTATTTGCATTCCAGCCATCGCCAAGAAGTTTCGAGGTGCTGAGACAGCTTTCAAGCCAAATTACCTCATTGCAATATCGGGAATACTCAAGAACATGCCTACAGATGTCATCATGCCAGAAATCGACACATTGCTCCCACTATTGCTGCAGAGTCTGGATTTGCAAGACTCCGATGTCAAAGCGGCGACTATACAGAGTTTGACAGTTATTAGTCAGGAAAGTCCAAAGGCCATTGAAGGTCACATAGGTACCCTTGTGAGCAGACTGCTCAAATCTACAGCAGATCCGAAGGCAAACACGTCGAGTGTACGCCACAATGCTGTGCGATGCTTGCGGATCTTCCCAGGAAGGGTCAAAGACAGCACGCTTCTACCCTACAAAAACATCGTTACGGGAGGACTATTGACAGTCTTAGATGACCCGAAGAGGCCTGTCAGGAAGGAAGCCGTGGAGTGTAGAGCTGCATGGTTCAATATGGACGAACCTCAAAGCGAGTGATCGAATGAGGGCTCGACGATGGACCTCGCGATGCTGTACGTTCTATAGATGGCATACATGCAAAACTAATAGACTCTTAAACGCTCCATGTATATAAGGGTGGACTTATTAATTGATACACAATTGTTCACTTAGTGACGCTGATCTTCTTTTCGGAACACTCCCTCAACACCATCGCTATCGCTGCGCAAGCGCAACTTAAATTTGAAAGCGACATAGTCTATTGGAGGTTTACTACTGTTAGTCCACCCCCTAGATTGGGTATAACTTGACGTCCGCAAATGGGCCGGTTGACCCGGGGCTACCAGGGTCTTAAGGGCCAACGAGCCCCTGGGTACACACGAGCACAAGGCTCCCAGCCCGTGTTGCACGTTTTCACGGGGCTTGGTGTTAGGCGTCACTCTAGTATATACCTCTCCAACCGTACGAGGGTTAGTAAAAGAATCTCGTTGCCAGTCTTAACTATAATTCTAGAGAGATGAATTCTATTACTAAGTATAAGAGGATTACTATCTTAGTTTAAGATTAGTAATTAGTTATAAATAGTTATAATAAAAAGGTATTAAAAATTAAATAATTAAGCTAATATTAGTCTAATTTAGCTTAAACTTTTTAATCTATTAATTTTTAGTATAAACTTTATTTTTATACTCTAATTTTTTTCCTAAGCTTAATAAGGCTAGCTAGATATTATTCTAGACTTATATCTCTTTAAGAAGATAGATAAAATAGATATATAGCTCTCCTAGATTATTAATATTACTTAT
>JAABUK010007767.1_pt1 | contig 15343 bp, 18 predicted proteins | sample 5559141 | NCBI WGS metagenome assembly JAABUK01 (sample SAMN10711869, study PRJNA513367) | rock metagenome | isolation source: Antarctica rocks | place: Antarctica: Victoria Land, Pudding Butte nord | collected 2016-01-03
CTTGAGGGGGCCCACGCATCCTTGTCATCTCTTCTTGCTGCAGCCTGATGGCAAGGGCCAAGTCAGGGTCACTGGGTGAGGTTCTACCTCCTGTACCCCCTCTCCTTGGGGTGGCAAAGTCATCCTCGGGCGGAATGGGCTTCAAGTGCCCATCAGCAGCCTGCATTCAAGTTCACTCCCTTGCCGCATCACAAATCTCTGCTTGTGACGCGCTCTTGTGAAACCAGGCAGATTCTGTCATTTCATTATGATGGTGTTCCAGTGCTGGTCGGGTGGCCACAACAGCAGCAGACTGCTGGCAGCGTATATGACAACACACATGCCAACACTTGCATCCTGGGTGTGCTAAAATCATGCTTGCTATGAGCTGACAATCTAACAGCCGAAGTGTGCTGGTGGGTGCTTTGAGTGGTCTCAATTTTGATCTGTTCACCGCAAAGCAAAGCTAATGTTATGCCTGGTGGCAGCAGACTCTTCAGCAGCGCAGGTGGTGGATGTAAGAACATCCGCCAATGTGCTGCGTGATGAAAGAGTACGCAATCAGCAAGCTGAGCCATGCTGCATTGACAAGCATGCCATGTGACAACCCATGGCTGCAATGCCCGCCCTTTGCACGCAGCACCCAGTATGATCTGAGATGCTATGAAGCAGACACATCAGCAGGTCTGCCTGAAGCTCACCAGCATCCAAGGTGCATTCTTCTCAGCCCATTCTTCCATGGATTTGCGCAACGTTACATTAGGAGTGAGAGTGATGGGTCTGTTCATTCTCTGGCCTGTGGCAGGACATCTCGAATTGCCTTGGGCCAGCCATCTTTCAATGTATCGACGCTCATACCTGATGACAAACAATGCAAGCTTTGGTTTCAGTTGTCTGCATGCTCAAGACGTGTCTGACAAGTCAACACTATAGTGCTAGATGCCCTCTGGAGGGCTATATGCTGCTCTAGCTGCCACCAAAAGTACTACCTTACGCAACACACATCACACCCAAGAACACCTGTGTTGTAGAGCGATACAGATGTGTGCAGGACAAAGTGCAATATCATGCAACAATAAGACAAATGCAAATCTGAGTTGATCATCAGCTTGACTGGGATGCACCCAGTCATAGCACCAAGTCAAAGGCAGCTTACGTCTGCCCTGTGGGGGCAAGCACCGGATCTCTGAAGAGTTTGAAGGATACGGGGCAGAAGAATGTAGCAGGGGCACCGGCTTCAGCAGCACGTACATCCAGATCATTGCTGTCAGGGCCCTCAGACCGTACACCTGCAAACTTATACCTAAGGTAAACCAACACACCACATATGCTGGATCCATATCAGTGCTAGCCGCAACCACCTTTGAACGTACCAGGAACTTCACGAGCTGCTCTGGCTGCCAGTGGGACATTAGCTCCAATCTGTTGCATCCATTGTGCAGCTTGATTGTGATTACCACGAGCTCTTGCAAGCAAGTCTCTCCACAGCGCTGCATCACCTGCAATCAGGTGTGTACATCAGCATGGTTGCAATGTGGAGACTCCACGCAGCTGAAGACGTCTGCAGTTGGGCTCACTTTCCACATCGGCTGAAGCTATAGCTGTATCAACTGTGTAATGCACTGGAGAAGGAGCAGAAGAGGAGTCTGGTGAAGTGACCAACGGTGAACGCATATCCGTGTCTGCAGCACGGCACTTTAGTCAGCGACATGCTGGGGAGCAGACTACGCAGATTTTGCTGGAGCTGTGCAGGTAGCTGCCACACCTGCTGTTGGACTAAGACGGTCAAGCAGAGGAGGAGCTGACGGGTCTGTCGACTCATCCTTGCCCATGTCAACGGAAGCAGGCGGCTGCGTGTAAGCTCAAGCAGATGCTGAACTGTGGCCACACAACCCTCGGCGCACTGGGTGAAGTCAACCAATTCGCAGGCAACCGAGCAACAGCTGGATCTCGCGAGTCACAGCCCCATGAATGGAAAGCGGTTAGGCAGGAGCTGGATCTCGCACAGAGAGACGAGGAGCGACTGACAACTCGCTTTACTCCTGCTGCGCGGAAGATTTCGACGCACTTTACCAACGTCGAGGCTCACAACACCTGAAGCTGTCCAAGTTTGATGCGCAAAATCGCTGTCGGGGACGGGTGCTGGGATTGCAAAATGTTTGAGATTTGACAGCTGGAGGAACCTTCACACAGCATTGTATACCTTCTGGACTTCTTGCCATGCCAGCACTGTATACCTTCTTGACTTGCAGACTCTGAGTGTATAAGACGTGGGTGATGCTGCATGAATCGCTAAAGGGCGATACTGAAAATAACAGAACTGATTGCTAAGCATTTGCAATTAGTGTACCGCACAAAGCAATGCATTATTGCTGTAGCCGATACCAAATCTTGCTTTACAGCACTGAATTGATGCACCGGGATTGCCTGCCAACTGAGCCAACAGTACAAGTGCAGCCAGGCAGTATTAGCACATGAAATCGCAGAGCAGAAGGCAGCAGTGAACCTGATGGTCAGTTACTTCTAGTCGTACTGTGATGGCTGTATGACATCGTCAATCTTGAGGATCATCTTGCATACTTGTGTGGCCAGGAATAACTGCTGCTTTTTGCTGCTGAGTGTTTCAAATACATTCTGTTCCCTCATGTCGTTCGTTCCCACATCATTGCAGTCAATACCCAAATGAGGGTTACCTTCCGCAAGCTGTCTAGACTTGACCTCTGTCAGGCTTTCAATGGGCTGCAAACCAGAGTTTTCTGCCAGTGCCAAAGGAACGTTGTCCAAAGCATCTGCACACACAGCAACCTTGTGAGAAACTGTAGTCCTGAAGCTGATGCTGCTTGCTCAGCCAACAGCAAATTGATGAACACAAACAGCAAACAGATCATTAAGTGACCTTGCCTACGATCAGCAAGTACAACGCAGCCAGCACAGCAAAGCATACAGAGCAGGATAGGCCAAAAGCCCTGTCATCAATGTCACCTATTGCAGGTCAGTGAAACTAGCACATGCCAGCAGATGGACCTGCAAGCACAGCGTTTGATATGCAATGCTGCGGATTCACCTGAGAATGCCCGCATTGCATACTGCTCTACACCAACAATATTGTCGGCAGCAGCCTCCACAGCTAGAGAGCAGCTGATCTCTGCTGAGCCGCCGCCGTAGACAATTTGATTGTCCCGCACAAGGTTGCGTGCGACGCACAGGGCGTCATGCAGACTACGCTTAATCTCATCCAAGATCATCTTGTTCCCCCCTCGCACAAAAATTGTGACAGCCCTGCAGTGGCAGTATAGTTTCACTATGAGCTGACAAGTTGCTGTGTGTGCTAGCAAAACACATACATTGCAGTTGCAGGGTTGCAGACGAGTGATGGTATTCAGCTAAGTGCTGCACATGTACTTTGCCACATGTGTGCACATTGGGCAACAAGCTCTCTCAAGTGCAAGCTCAGCACGAGGCCAAATCTTCAGCAATTTGATCCTGTCAGCATGCAAACAAGACTACAGGAACTCACTTAGAGTTCTCACAACCCTCAATGACCAGCATCTTGTCTTTGGTGGTGCCAAACACCAGCTCCCGCACAGACCCAGCTTTGCCAAGCTTGTCGGCAGTCAACTCCTGGAATCGCGGCACAATCCTGGCCCCTGTCGCCATGGCAATCAGCTCAATCTCGACTCCACCAACCCATCGCACAGCAGGAAGGTCATTGGCCATGAGCAGATGGTTGGCTTCGTCGTCAAAGCCCCACTGGCAGATGATCAGAGTAGCGCCAGAGTCTTTGCACTGCTGGACCATGTCAGTGAAGTACTTCTTCTCGGTTGCTCGCAAACCCTCAAACTTTTCTACAGTGTCAATATCCACCTGAGCCAGACAAGACACTTGTTGTTGGCGCACTGTCACAAAGGCTTGCATGACAACCTGATCTGGGCCTTGTTGTGACAAGCCACTATTTCAGGCAGCTCAGGATGTGCACACATCATCTGTGCAGCATAGCACAAACTGTCCCTCATTGTCAGGAAAGAGTTTCAGAGTGACTGTCCCAGCACTTCATGTCAATAGAAGCTGGAGTGATGTGGCATTCACAGCAGCTGTCACAAGTCCACGTGTAAATGAAGCGGCTTGCCTCATGTAAGTTTGTAACCTTGGACAAACATGATGATGTGTGATGCCTACCTTGTGCTTTGTCTTGGGTTTAGGTGGCTCAAATGGGCAAGTCAGAATTGCAATCTTGACATCCTGAAGCTGTTTTGGCATCTGAGGATGGCTCATGTCCTTGTCAATGACAATGCCGTACACCAGCTTAGCATCCTCAAGCTTGCCGCCTACTTTGCCATCCACCTGCATGCATCATAGTCCTTGTCACCATGTGGTCTAGGGTTGAGTCACTGTCACGCAGGCATTGCCATGCAGTGTGTAAAGTCATAAGGCTGCTGCAGCATAGCTTGTGCACTCAACAGCAATATTGGCTTATTGTGGCAGCCAAAAAAACTATAACAAGTAGCAGAGTGAAGACTGACCTTGATCAGCTCAAGGTTGACATCTTTGCGCTGCAAGTCTGCCACAGCAATGACTGCCTTGACACAGATCTCTGCCATTTGGCGTTTGTATCTGCCCACACTGCATGCGCATGGGGCAAAGCCTTTCAGTGTCTGGCCAGAAGTGAAACTACACTTGACAGCAGAATGTTCATGATAGACTCCAATGAAACAAGTGACCGTGAAAATGCATTGAAGCATCTGACTGAGAACACGAGCAAGCAGATAGTGTGGAAATGTCGCGTCATTGACCTGGGTAACAATGCAGTCAGGAGACGGTTCTTACATCTTGGATGACAGGGTGGTCATACAGGTCTGGATGAGGGGTTCCAGCTGGTCTTTGCTGAACTCAAATTTGTGAGCAATGGCGTCCAGGTTTTCTGTTGCTGCCTTGCAGCCCATTTCATAACCCTCAGCAATCCTCAGAGGGTGAATGCCTCTGTCCAGCAGACCCTCGGCCTGCTCTAATAGTGCACCAGCCATGACCACTACCCCCGTGGTGCCATCGCCAATCTCATGATCCTGAGACTTGGAAAGCTCAACAAGCAGCTTTCCTATTTGGTTGTCTACTTCCATTTGCTCCAGAATCGTGGCACCGTCGTTGGCTGCATAGCAAGAGTGTCTGTGACGCCAATTATAGTACACAGTGTCTGAGACAGCAGTTAAGCTGCGCCTGATGCAGAGTCAAATGCAAGCAAGCATTAGTTGTGATCTTACTGATACACACATCGCCATCACCGCTTTGCAGCATCTTGTCCATGCCTTTGGGGCCCAGTGAGGACCTCAAGATTCTAGCGACGGCCTTCGCAGCTTGAATGTTAGCCTTTTGAGCATCGATGCCTCGTATTCTCTGCTTTTTCTCTTGTTCCTGCGACGCAAAGAAGTACTGATGATCGGTGCAGTCCACAGCAGGGTAACCGGGTGATCTATAAATTGGTATTCACCCTTAGGATGATGAACGGTCTGCCGTACTCATCGAACGCGAGAGACATATCTCCGGCTCAACAAGCGCTCTGCGCTGCAGGGGCGTTTGCGCTAAGACAAACTCCTTTCACAGCACACTTTGATCAGATCAACAGGCAGTCTCCGCGAGACAGCGAGCACTGCCTTGACAATTCGCACGACAGTGGTCCCCTGCAGCGATCTTCAAGAGTCTGCGAGAACTCTACAGCTGTCCCTCCAAATAGTCCTTTGCTGTCTGCAATTGGTTTGGCAAGCGCAATTCAGGGTTTGCGTGTCGGCAAACCCTACTGGAGAGTCTCCAGTGGAGATCCGAGAATTCCCCTCAAGGGGGTAAAGCGGGGTGGAGCAATAGGGAACCCCCTAGCGATCGTGTAGGGATTGCCAATCACTCCCGATCCTCTAGAGGAATGAGGCGTTTGCGTAAGGAGTGTGATGTGCAATCTGAGCGACCAAGAGAACCCCGTTGGGATTGTGTAGGCTTTATGGAGCAGTTGTCAATGCAGAGTGTGAAGTGACAGATTACAGATAGTCTTTCACTGTCACATGCAACTTGACAATAAGCACATACAGAATTAGTTATGATCACGAGTCTATAACACATATGTGTCATCACCTTGAATGATCACATTCATTCTTGCACATGCATGCAGTCCCTTCCCACAGGAAGAAGGAGTGCAAAAAGTGCAACCAGCAGCAGCAGTTCACTACAGCAACAGTATGACATATCTATAACAACGAACCATCAGAATCAGACTTGAACAACTTGGTCTTGCCATCACCTTCAGATCTGTTAGCAGCACTGCCTAATGAATAGCTGCATCATTATACATGATGAGGGCTCAGACCGGTACCAGGCCGTCGCTTCCAGAATGGTCACCCTCTTGCAACAAGTGTGAGGCGGTCAGAACTGTTGAGCTGTCATACTGCAGTGTCCGTACCTGTGGACCGTCCATGCTGATGATGTCCAAGACCTGTCTGAAACAAACTTGCTGTACAACCTTTTCTGCAGATGAAACAGCATTTTGCCCTGTGCAGATTAGTGCAGAAGCCTGTTGTTGCAGCTGCCGTAACCAGCACCGCATTGCTGCAATTGGGATCAGGTTTCACATCTTTGGTTATGTACTGCATGACCAAAAAAAGACACAGCAGAAGCCAAAGCATGAGTCAGACTGGGATTCAGTTTCTGTTCCATGACTCCAGTTTCTGTTGTATGACTGCATGCACAGTTGTGTTTCATCAGCAGATCACACTGGCGGTGACAACGCTATTCAGATAACAGTTACCTGACTAGGCATGCTCAGCTCTGGAGCTCATGCTGCAACCCTCTGCATTGGTGCAGCTTTTGCACATGGCAGCACAGCTGATGAATGCCTTCTGCTGCTCTAAAGAAAGCTTGTTGCCATCAGCAGTGAATGCCTGCCAGTAGCAGAAGGGATATACCTTACCAGACTCTGTGCAATCTGCACTCGCATACAGTGTATTGGGTGATTTCAAAGCACTCATGCAGCCTCTGATCAGCTTCTGAGACAATGCCATAATGCAACAGCTGTCATAGCAGAAGCGACCACAGATGAGTAGCACCAAATGAGCCTCAGCATAGGGTGTTGCTGAGTATCCCTGACAGCTCCACCATCAGGGAAAACACATGGCAAGGCAGCAGAAAGCTATAATGAAAGGAATAGGTGGTCAGCAACAGATGCCCTGTTGCAAGTGAGCAAGCAAGGCTTGCTAGCAAGGCTGCAGTGAAAAAACACATCATGCAAGTCGTAGAAGCATTCACACCGTCAGGGGCACACAACAGCAAGTGCAGGTCAACAGCGGCTAGCACCCAACATGGACAAGAGACTTGCATGTTCCAGCAGCTAATGCTTACTGGGGGTTCTGAGGGCCATTGCAGAGCTGCTTCAGCAGGTGATGCTGCTCGATGGCCAGCCACTGATAGAAGCTGTCCATAATCCTACAGTGTCACCTGACACACATGCTGGCCTTGACATCTGCATGCTGGTGGCCCAACTTACCTGCAGATTGTATGTGCTACAGGAGCGCTGTGTGCATTCCACTCGCAGCCATGTATGATACGGCATCGCTCAATACTCACCAAGGGCTTGCTGAGCATGCAGCAAAGGAGACAACTGTTGCAGCAAGTGCGACACAGGTCAAGCAGAGATGTGAGCTGCATGAGCGACTGTAGATGCATGTGATCTATGCACCTCAGCACCAGACAAAACGAGGAGATGCTGTCTACGAGACCACTGCAGCTATCGTGTCAATCCTCACCAAAACCCCCATTATGGCTTTGCCACACGCAAGCGCTGACAGCAAGTTGCAAACTTCTGACATCAACTGCATAGTCCACAACATGATGGTGAGGTGAGATAACCTTATGCTAGCACATAGCGCTATCGCGCGTCAGTTACACATAGCAATGTCCTTCTCTTCCTCTGCATCAGCAGACAAAAGCCTTCACCGAAGCTTCTGCACAAGCTTGGTTGACAGGCTAGCTCACATACCAGCGCAAACTTGTTGTCAGAATGTGTGTGTATGATTCGGGCATGACTCTTGACAAAGGCTGCACCGTGCATGCAGTATGGCAGGCTTTACATCACAAGATTTGTTTGGGACCTGTAATAGAACTCCTCTGGGACTACCTAAAGCACCTGTGTCAGTCAGTACACGTTATCAGCACATGCAGACTCAGCAATACCAGCAGCTCTTTGTAGACTTAGTATGCCATGCATTCTCACTTCTCACTGCATGGCTTGTGTTTGCAAAACCAGTTTGATCATTGCAATGTGCCAATCATTGCAATATGCCAACCAACTGACACTGCTGCATCCCTTGTTCTTTGAGGCCAATGCAAATGACATCTCTGACAGCATAGCATACACAGCAGCATACGTTGGACAGCGTTATTCACGCCACGCGTTGATCCAGCATAGTCAAGCGGCTTTGTATGCGCCTTGACATTGATAGTTAGGGGGTCACAATGCAAATGGCCAAGACACAGCTCAGAGAGCCGCTGAACACGTGCCAATGACATACAAAGATTACCTAACGAAAAACGACGACAGGCGACGCACGTGAGTCACAGGCTCCTGACATAAGCGGCTCAGCAGTTCGTCACGCGATCGTATCCACCTCTTCGTTAATCCTGATCGTAAATCGCTCGTACGGGACGACTGACGGGTGGCTTGCTATGGTTCAAAATGCAAGTCTGCTGGCCTGAAGTATCGCATGCAGGCTTACAAGAGTCGCGCTTCTCGCTGCTCATCTGGATCTTGCTAACGCTCATGCACACTTTGACATACATCAAATACAACGCACTTTTGCAAACCAACAGAATCCGAGACAAACTTGACAAGCATCAGTATCAGGAGATTTATTCCGAAATCATTCATGTAATTGACCTGTGAACACGTATTCACGTGGCACGTCAGGTGTTCTATAAATGGCTATACTGGCTATACAATTCTGTGTCACTTCTATGTTCTTCACAACAGTGCCCAATCCGCATTGTAAAACCGCCTGAAACCCTCTGTACGAAGCAAAACAGGCTCTTTTGAGCCACTTACCCCTGGTCAAATGTTGACTGTTCTAGTCATTTTCCCTTTGAAAAGTCAGGCTGTACACACTACAAGCGAAAGGGGGAGAAGGGGAAAACAAAAAACAGCCGCCAATGGCTGAATGAAAGTCACAAGAGAATAAAAAGATCACCAAAGACAGCACAACCAGCACTTTTTAACACAATCCTACCTCATGAGGAGCCTTGTCGCTTGGATGGAGCAACAGTGCCAGGCAGTAGTGGAATGAGTGCCACCTTCAGCAACACAGTCAGAGCTGTGGCGGTGGAGATTACTGCTGGCACAGGTATCACAAGCTGTACTCTGAATCAGTTCAATGAACCGAGAAGGACTGAGCTGTACGGCATCTTTAGTGCTGTGAGCTGCTGCCCACAAAACTAGTAGCCAAACTATATGCTGGTGTTTCAGTGTTGGCAGGCTGTGGTATGGGTGGATTCAAGTTGATGTCAGATAACTGTGCAGCTATATCTGCTGACCCTGAAGCTCCTGGATCCAAGCCTCTTCCTCGCCCCATGCCTTGGCCCCTGCCCCTGAAACAGCAATGGACAATTTCAGTGAGACACATTACAATCAGACACAGCTGTGCATCGACTTGCTACAAGTAAACTGCAAATGCTTCAAGGAAGCTCTGATCAGCCTACTTTGCTGAGACATGACATCTTAGGCCACTGCAAATACATAGCACTGGCGCAGAAGATGATGCAATGTATGGTGCAGCCAAATGTGCAGGTGCAGAGGGTTTACCGGCCTCTAAGTTGACTTCCAATAGGTGCTCGTGTGCGCCTGGGAGGACCTTCCTGAAGCGGCTTGACTTGCTCCTCAGGCAAAGGCTGCTGGTAGCCTGGTTTGCTGGTGTCCAGCTCTACTGTGGAAAGGGTTATTGAGATGACTGACACATGTCTCGTGGTCTCTAGAGTGTTCAAGCCCTCTTCCAAAGGCTCCCACGTGTCTGTGATATTGACTGAGCCAATCTCTGTCAGCTGATGAAGATTTGGAATCCTTCGTTTTATGATCTCAGCAATGGTGACAGTCTTGTTGATGGCACGGCCCATGCCTTTCAGTGTCACCGCTTCATGTCCCTTTTCCTACGAATGTCAACTGACGTTTTCCGCCCATGCTGTAAGAATAATACATTGCAGGAACATGTTGCGCTGCGGCGGGTTTGCTAAGTGCTCGCATGGGACATGGCTCGTACCGTTAAGAGAGAGGTTGCGTACGTTATGTAGTTACGAACTTGGCCTGCGGCCATGATGCGCACCTGCATGAGGGCTGTCCGTCACCAACGGCAGCTTCGAAAGCGCAATACGAGCTGCTGCGACGTACCTCATTATCAATAATCGAGCTCTGCTCTGTCTTGGCTTGTTCGACACGAACATAACGGTCCATACCGCCGGCGAGCTCTGCTGAATGGGACAGACAGCAGCGACTCGCACCTGGTCAGCTGGTGTTCAACAACGCAGCAAGGCCCTACGAGCAGGCGCCATGTGCCCAACGAATTACCAAGTGAACGCACGCGGCAATGCACATTTCCGGACAAAAGCCCTTACTTTTCGCCCTCACTTAATCAAACTGCGTTGATCCAGGCAAATCCTGATCTCCAGGTAGGGAGAAAATTGATTATGCTGCAATACTTTGTCAGTTCGCGCACACCATAGTGTTGCCAGGACATGGCATTGCCGCTAGGGTTAAGAGGATTAGGACAAGATAGTAGATCTGTAGTTGCGTCGTACTTTTGTACCACATGTGTTGCCTCTGCATGCTGTGCGGACCAGAGCATGCCCATTGTACACCCAATGCTGCGTACAATGAGCAAGGTGAGAACAGACCACGCGACTTTGAGATGCATGTGAGCTATAACACTGACCAATATACTTGCACTAATCCGTTGATAGGAGCTGCCTTCATTCAGGTGTGGAAAGGGCCTTAAGGAAGCCAGACATTTCCAATGCCTGATGACCTTGCCATTGTAGTCGTTTTATATATACATGCCTAAGTGACTAGCTAGTAGTGTATGTAAGTTAAATAATTCAAATAAAGTACTTTATGTTCACTTGTCCAGTACTTGACTCAATGTGCAGGCAGTATTTACGCGACAGCAGTCTCAGGTAAGTGACTGGTGATTTTGCAAGTGATGCATGACTGATGTTGCTTGACACTCATACATATGACTTCACTGGCTAGATGAACCCAGACTGACTGAGTCACACACAGTCTTGTGAACTAGCCAGAAGTCCTTGAGCATCAGCACAATGAGCCAGCATGTCAGGTAATGGCTGCTGCCCAACCTTTGACCTGCCCACACTGAATGGATGCTGCAAGCCTGTCTGCAGCAGTTTGCAACTTAGAGTGCAACCACAATTATGGCAGTGGCCCAGGTCTGTGTGGTCAACCGTCAGGGCTGTGAACATGACATTGGCTTAGACTGAGGCCATGGCAAAACATGCCCTGCAGACATGTGCACTAAGAGTGTCCCTGCACAGATACAGCTGCAATGCAAGCCACCACCACGCAGCAGATTTTGCCTGTGCATTCTCATCTGCTGCCTGGTCTCCTAGGATGGAAGCTTGTGGCGTATGAGTCCTTGGAAGAAGTCCAAACTGCAGCAAAAAAGAGCATTAAGCCATGACCATGACTTCCCAAGGAGAGAAACATCTACAGCTGAGCTGGCAGTACCTATTGCCATCTGGATGCAGCGCAAAAGCAGTGCCTTGTGTGTCACAGCTAACAGGTATCCGTACTCTGTCAGGCCCTTGATAGTCAGAGCTACCTCCTTATTGCCATCTTCAAGCAGTGTCACCTGCATGTTCACAACACTGAGGCATGCAACATGAATGGGAGGTAGATCAGAATGACTTACAGTAAGCAGCTCAAGCAAGACACTATGTATACAACTGATAGGTCAGTGCTGACAAGCTTGCAGAATATGCAGTGAATGAATCTGCATAGCATGCAGGAGTGAGTGGTATGTTGTGACTCCATTGTCCGGTTCATTGTACACTCCACTCTCATTGCAGAAAGTTTTCATTAGCTGACAGTTAATGCAGGTTCCTCCCCCGCACAAACGGTGTCAGCTGGAACACTGCTGATATGCAACTGATGCAGCCCTGGACTCTTTTGCTCATGACATGACTACAAATTTGACACGCTGTCTGCATGCTTGGATGGAGGTATGTCTGATTGCGCTTCAATTACCTTCTGGTTTGTGTGAAGCCAAGCGTGAAGGTATGCCTCTTGCAAGGGACCAAATCCTTGTGCTGTCAGAGTAGAGAGCAACATCTCAAGATTGGTCAAGATGCGCGCAAGCAGTTCCTGCATGGCACTGGAGATCTTGGGACATTGCAAGTGTACAGCATACATTTCAAGCAAAGTGATCAGCTCGGGTCAGGCAATCATAGCGCAGAGGGACTAAGCACGTCTTGTGCTCTCAGAGAACATACTTGTACAGACACACAAACGTCTAGTAACAATTTTGCCACCTTGCGACAACCCGCCATACATGTCTTGACTGCTTATGTCTAGACATGCTCATGTCTTCACTGCTTGTGTCTGGACATGCATGTACTGCATGAGTTCAAATGAGTGCACCCTGATACGACAATGGGCTGTGCGTTTGCCACATCATAAATATAGTGCTGACAGAGCAGAGCAGTTTGGTGAGTGTGAGACATGCAACTTGATTGCCACAAGGTAAAGGGGCTCGAGGGCACTCTCTTCAGGGCAGTACAGCGTGTAAGATCTCAGACAGTGTAAGAGTCAAGAAAGCAGGGCATACCTCTCGGCTGATGATTTGCACATCAGTTTGTAGCTGCAGCTCCTCATGTCGCTGGCGCAGCAGGTCATTCACACATGTCGTAGGTTCACTGTTGTCAAGATTGAGACCCACACCAATGACGACTTGGAACTCCTTGGATCGATAGGTAGAGTGGCATAAGATGCCCCCAATCTTGAGGTTCTTGCTGTACACGTCATTGGGCCACTTGATCTTGATGTCGATGCTATGCCCCTGCATACAGTGGTCACTTGTTAGCCACAGCATGGCGGTCGCTGAGGCAGTAACAAAAAGCTCACAGGCATACCTGCAACCTATCTTTTGCAAGCTGCTGAACTGCGTGCACAATTGCAAGTGTAGCAATGTATTGGACAAAAGGTATGTTTGCACCTGCAAGATAGAAAAGCAATGGTGCACAGATTTGAAGGAGTTGCCAGGTACATTTGTAGTACCTGCGATGCTAACTCTCTTGAACAGAGAGAACATCAAACATCCTGCGGGAGAGTCCCATTTGTTCCCTCCTCTGCCTACAACACAAACACTTTGCTGCATGACAGTGCTTGCTGTAGTTTTAGGACAGGGCAAAGGTGGTGATACCTTTTCCACCAACTTGCTTGTATGCTATGCAGACTGTATTGTCAGGAATGACAGCAGTGTTCTCCTGCAGCAGAGTCTGTGTAGACTGCAGCTGGCTTGCTGCAAGCAACGTGCTGCCAAGTTCAACTTGCTGTGGTAAGTGGCTGTAGTATTGGGTATGGTCAAATTGTACGCTGCACTGGTCACCAGCAGCACTATGCACGTCGACCAGGTCGACAGGGCCTACGTTGCCGCCTAATTTCAAGGTCGTCTGCAAGAGCAATGTAGTCTCGATGAAGTGGTAAGCACTGTGAACTGTACTTGCAGGAGAGATGCTGAGGATGCACTTATGCTGGCTTACGAGCTCACATGCTGCTGCAGAAGCGGTGCTGCTGACGCTGAGGGCTTCTGACGGTAGCAGAGCAAGACAAGAGACGATTGGTTTGCTGACATAACGTACTGGAGAGAACGGTGATGAGTGCGCATGCAAAACGCAGGTGCAGTTCGCTTGATGGTGGTTATGGAGAGCAGCGTTAGCATGTCAACGCGTCGGGCCTGCCACGCATGGTGGCATTTGTTGCAATGCCCTTAGCGTCTTGTTTCGCTGTGCACAATTAGGTACCCAGTGTTGGACATGTATCGAGACGGACCCGCATACACTGCCCCATGCTAGCCATGATATGCCATGCATTGAACATACGGACGGACAGACTTTGAACACACACACACACACACCCACCCAAGTTCACTGACCACAATTGCACAAACGCTTTCAAGCTCATGTATCTGTGACCCAATCTATCAGTAAAACGCTTTCAAGCTCTGCAGTACTTGCCAATTTGTATACGCATTTATTCCAAGCAGCTCACAGGCGGTCAAGGCAGGCATCTGCAATTCTGTTGTGTCCTCTGAATTCACTTCGAAGCTGCTTCTAGATCTCCTCTGCAAAGTGAAGATATTCTAGCAATGCAGTTCAGTCCAAATAAAGCCGTGCGGACGTGTCGAATGTACAGCGGGTCATCAGACTGATGCTCTTCCTTAAAATGTAGCCCAGCTGGAGGGAGTGGCAGAACCCTGCTTGTCCTTGGACTGACTTGAAGGTGCTGATGCGAAGTCACTGAAATCATTCCCCAGTAGGCTATCGGAATTGGAGCCTTGCCACTGTTGTCCTCTAGACACCTGCTGAGGCTGCTGCCCCTGTACACCATTGGCTCGTTTGTCACAGCAGATAGGCAACCCTGCAGCCCCTGTTTGACTTTTGACATCACACAAGCCTCATCATGCTGGACCCATCTGCCAGTGGCTCAAATTGCCTGCCGACAAGACCAGCACTGACGTGCGTTGCATCACATCCATTTGCTTGAGCTGACATGTCAACGCACAAGGTCAGCGCTGCCGTTGTTGATTCGATATATCAGACCAGCATGGCTGCCACAACACAATAGGTTCAAACCAGCCAACAGTGGACATACCTGTGGAGGGGTATAGCTAGGAGGAGGTGCCAGAGGCTTTAGTACAGCAGCTCCTCCTGACCCTTTGCTGCCAAGGTTTGCAAACAAGCCTGCACCCTCTGCACTGCCTGGTCGCTTCATGTTGATCCTGCACAGCGCCACATACACCTTCACAGAGGACCCTTGCAACCCAACCCAAGTGTGCAGACACATGCTCGAGCATGAAGCAAGTTGAGCAGTTGAGTTGCATTGATGTCGCACAGCAGAACAATGTAGTGCAAAGTCAGGTGGCAACTGGACAAATGATGAAACGTGTGCAGATGGCAAAGTGATCAGACAGTAACATGTTGGCAGTTTCCGGCAAAACGCACTTGATTGTTTGGCCTTCCTTAAGGCTCAAGTCCTGCTTTTTGTAGAGCGTCGCTGCATCTGACTGTGCAATAGATGGGGCGATGGCGTTGCCAGATGCAGCTGAGTTGGCAGCAG
>JAABUK010007768.1_pt1 | contig 15343 bp, 16 predicted proteins | sample 5559141 | NCBI WGS metagenome assembly JAABUK01 (sample SAMN10711869, study PRJNA513367) | rock metagenome | isolation source: Antarctica rocks | place: Antarctica: Victoria Land, Pudding Butte nord | collected 2016-01-03
GCAATATCAGAACAGAAAGAGACTATAAGTCATAGCTTAATCTACATTCAAAAAGCATGCAACGAAAGCATAGAAAACTCAATTCAGAAGCAAATTGATCGACTTCAAAGTCAAACAAACAACAAACAGAAGATCATTCTACAATTGATTCAACAAAATGCTGAAAACATCAAAAAGAAAATCAATGCAAAGCAAATGACAGAGAATTCGCAAATCTCGCAGAAGGCGCAGGTTTTGCAAACGTTGCAAGTCATGCAAAATTCGCAAAAACCAACGCAGAAGCGCACATATGTGCAAAAAGCAGCTCAAGTCACAAGCGCAAATGCAAATGCAAACATAAATGCAAATGCAAATGCAAATGCAGGCGAATGAAACCTGATTATCAAGAAATTCTCGCCAAAATCACAAGAAATATCGTATCGCGAAAGAAGACTCATTGTCAATCTCAAAAATGAGAACTGAACTTTAAAAACGATGAAAATGCGAGATTCGATGAATAACACATTGAAAAAGGCGAAAATCGATCTAATAGTCGTCATGATAGTCAAAACGTAAAAGAAAAACAACATTGTTCTGACAATCTCAAAAAAATACACAGCAGATGTCTTACTAGCATAAAGAGCAATATGAGAGCATGTTTTTAATGTTAAAAGCATTAAGAAAGACGAGAAATGACACAAAATAGTCATACACAGTCTGAAAATTGAAATCTTCAACACAAAAACTGAAATAAAAAATCTAAAAACTGAGTTAGAGTCATACAATCTTGAATTGAAACTAATAATCAACTTTATATGATTATTGAAGAGCGAAAATCAATCATGAAACAAACATGCATTGATGATCTTAGCATTTAAAATCGAAGCAGAAGTACAAAGACATCTGAAAAAATGACTTTTAGCTGCGAAATCAACATATTGAACAGTTGAATATCGAGACTATCGATCAAATGATCAATGTCAAAAATGTCAAACATTCAAGCACTTACAGAACAAATGTAACAAATCATCAAGATGCTTGTACTGCGAGCGAAATCATCAGATCAGAAATCATAAATGTCAATTATCTACATGCAAAGACAAGCAATCATGCAATCACATGATTTCTAGATGTTGCAACTGTCAAAATGTGCACTTCGCAAATAGCATAATGTGCAAAACATATCAGACAGCTCAGTCTATTAGCTCACAAAAAGATTATTTAGTCACGAAATGAAAATGAGTATTGCATTTGAAATGTCACAAAACAACGCAAATGACGAAAGCTTTGCAAACACGTTGAATATTCGAATTCTACAGCACAATTACGCAAGGTCAACGCAAATTATGCATGCATGCATGAAATTTGCGAAAAACAAGACAAATATTGTTATACTACAAGAATCATGAATGAAAGACGAAAATATAACAATTTCGCATTCGTCGTTTATCTGCATCAAATCAAATGTTCAGAATATTCATGACAAAGTACTAATATTTGTTACGAAAAACGCAAAGAAATTTACAAGCATATCAAGATCAGACATAGATATGCAAGCAATATCAATAGCAAACAATAAAATTCAGAAGAGAATTTTATTGTTCAACATTTACAATAAAAAGTCACAAAATGCAGATGACAAGCAATTATACACGATTGAGCGAGAATTAGCAAAAGTTAGGCTAAATTCTGAGCAAAAAGTTATTATCGTTGAAGACTTTAATGCACATCATAGCTGATGAAACGCAAAAATTTCAAACTTTATTAGAATGAAAGCATTAATAAATTAAGTAAATTTACATAAGTGCAATCTGATTAACACTTCTGATATAAACACATATCACAGCTATTCAAGTCAGTCAAGCTTGATACTTGATTTAGCATTTGCATCAAAGAATATGCACAATCACATCAAGAATTGACATATAAATGAGAATGCAAACACAGAATTTGATCATGAAGTAATTTTATTTACAATAGTTACAGAAAAGATGAAGTTGATTGAAAATTCATTGAACGCGTCATACAATCTGCAAAAAGTCGACTGAAAAAACTTTGATGAGCATTTGCAAAAGATGAAAGACAAAATGATTGTCAAGATGCAAAGAATCATGAGTTTAGAAGCAAAAGTCATTTATTTGATTGAATGCATCAAGAATACAGTGAAATTATTCGTATTTAAACAGCAAATATGCGCAAAATCAAAACTCTGATGAAATAATGAGCTTATCGAAATGCAAAAGACGTTGTTGTCAAAAAAGCGAATCTGAAAAAGATGCAGAAATGACGACGCATAAGTAGAGATAGTGCAAATGCGAAATTCGTATCATGATGCAATAAAGCTGATCAAAAACCAATTCTGAATCAAATTTTTGAACAACGTCGAAGAAAAAAAAGTGTTTCAGACATACAAGTTCACTAAATCACGTCTAATCAAAAAGCTACTCTCAATACAAAACTTGCAAAAAGAATTGAAAATCAAATTCAATGAAAAGTGCAAGACATTTCTGAAAGCAATGTACTCATCATCTTCGAAAATTCAAATCAATGAAGAATTACTATCGAATGAAAGTATACAGTGATCAAGAGTTATCGAAGAGAAAATCAAGCACGCTATTAACTTCTCAGCACTCAGAAAAGCACTTGAATCAAATAATATGTCATTCGCAATCATACAGCGAGCATACAAAAGCATATTGAAAATCTTCAATTTAGTGTACTTAGATTTGATTGAAAATAACTATCATTCGAAAATATGACGCGAAGACACGGAAATTATTCTGAAAAAATCAGACAAGTTGAATTATTCAATTTCAAAGACATACAGAATTATTACGCTGCTAAATTGTTTAGACAAAGTAGCAGAAAAAATAATAGCAGTGCAACTGTCTTACACAGCTGAAATTAACGACAAGCTGCTGAATTTTGATCAAATGAAAGACAGAAAACAAAGATCAGCTATAAACGCAGTACTAAACCTAATACATGATGCGTAAATAGCAAAAAGTCGCGAAAACACGCTTATCTGTCTACTTCTAGATGTTAAAGAAGCTTTTAATCATGTTGCGTTGAAACAGCTGATCAAAATATTGATTAAATTGAAAATATCAATCAATTTAATCAATTGAGTAAAATGCTTCTTATAAAATCGAGTTATTGATTTAGCATTTGATGACGAACGTCAGAAATCAAAGAAAATAATCACAGAAATATTGCAAGATTCATCTATTTCGCTTATTCTATTTCTAATTTATATTTGATACTTATTTTCGAAGATTCGCGCAAAGATTGAAAATCTACAGTCACTCAACTACAATGACGACATAGCACTATATGTGAAGAGAAAGAATATTGATAAGAATGTAAAAACGCTGAAAAATGCAGCAAAAATCACTTTTACATGAGCAAAGAAAAATGCAGTGCAATTCGATGACTCAAAATCTGAATTGATACACTTTGAAAGTCACAAGAAGACACTCAATTAAATGATTATTCTACTTAATAACATGATCATAAAATCAAAAACATGCGTACAATGATTAAAAGTTTGACTGAATCGAAAGCTTAACTTCAAAGTTCATGTGCAAACGAAAATCGCAACAGTCACAAAAACGTTACACTCATTGTTTAAATTAATGAATAGTGAGTGAGAACTAAATGTTAAATCAGAAAAGCAGCTATATCTGACATGCATCACATCTATTAGCGATTATGACGTCGAAATATGATGAAATAATCAAAAAAGCTACTTAGTCAAATTTCGCAAACTACAAAACGCTGCATTACGGAAAATTCTGAATGCATTTCAAACATCATTGATAGATGCTATGCAAATAGAAGTTGAAATTTCGTTGATGAAGATATGATTAAATCAAAAGTGTAAGAACTATGCAATTTGAATAGTTGAATTATCGAAAAAACACTTTATCAGAAAAAGAACATTTATTTCACACTCATCTCAATACTTTATTGAATTGAATCTAGATCTGAACACATCAAAATATCTGAACTAAAACAAGATGAAGATGAATATATTTTGAAAAGCTAAGAAGTGCAAAGACAGACTCACGCAGATATATTGAATATTGAACAAAGTGCAAAAAACACTGAATTCAATAAAAGAAATCGAAATTTCTCACTTCAAGAAATCGTGAAAACAAGAAATTGAGCATTTAGCAAAACTTCAAATCGAATTTGCAAAAGATGAAACTTGTGATACAATCAATACACACTATAGAAAATTAGAAAGAATTATCAAAAAGGTGAAAAACATAGTAATGTACACAGATGCATCGCAAATTTGAAAAAAGAAAGCAGAAGTTGAAACAGAAATCAAAACAACAGTGATATTTACACATGAACTCGTTAGATGCAGCAAAGCGACAAGTGTTTCAGGCAAAATCATCATAACGAAAGCGAAACTGCAAGCTATTAGCGATGCAATCGCAATGTGCAGCGAAAAAGCACTCAAAAACAGCGAAATTTGAGTATACATGAACAGTCAAATGACTTTGCAAAGACTAAACATAAAAAGCAACGTCAATGTGAAGTTATTCAATAACATACGACAAAACTTGATCAATTTACGTCAGAATCAGTGTTAAATTTGCATACAATAAATATTGAGTTGCAAAAGCATTTTTTTTTTTTAATTCTTACTTGATTCAACACTCATTATGAATCTATGCAAGATTCTGTATATTGTAGCGAGCGCTGTGCTAGCATAACGCTCTTTTCATATCTACTATCGCTTTTTTCTGCGTTCTATACTGTAACTGTTCTCAATGCAAGAACTTTATGAGCTTATTTCTTCTTTACTCTCTCTCTCTTTCATCTGACTCTTTGATGACATCACAGTCTGAAATTGATTCAGTATGCTTGTTGAAAGTATTATTTGAATGATCATTGTTGTTGCGCTCATGATTTCTAGAAGCTTTCTCAAGTTCGTGATGTTCTCTTTACATTGCATTGTCTTTCATTCTATCTTTTATTTAAAACATGTTAATAAAACGTGCTTGATTGACATTTAATCTCTGTTGCACTTGCACATCATCATAGCAATATTAAGTACTCATCTTTCATGTAAAAATTGATTGAAGTCAATTTTTCTTGTGCATAACTATGTCAGTAATACATTGTAAGACTTTGCATGATTCTTATGTAGTTGCAGATGTCAATGTGTCATCTTTGATGTCAAATATTGAAAATGAGCTGCGTTGAATCTCTCTTTTCAAACTACTCTTCATGTTTATCTGATCTGTTTCTGTATGAGCATCAATCTTGTTATCACTTCAGTGCGTTGACATTCAGTCAGCAATAAAGACAAATCATGTGCATCATCAGTCATCTTGTTCATCACTTCATTTTCAAGTACTTCTGCATGTCTCGTCATTTAATGTAGCTTCAGCATGACTTCTTAAGATCAAATGCTTTCATGTGCAATCTAAACTTGTTGCAGACGTGTCTGATCTTTTGTTGATATCATAACTTTCACTGTTTTCAGAGAAGTCTGACTATCACTGTATACTTTGTATATCTTTTCATGACACTCTTGATTTGCTGTCACTACGTCTGTGAAATATTTCACTCTTGCAACTAATTCTTTTAGCTCATCATGATGAATGATGACTAAAGTTGATCTTTTCAGTCTCTTATTTAACTCTCAGTTCATTTTCATTGCAATTGCTGTAACATCATTTCTGCTGTCACTATCATTTAAGTAAACTTTTTGCTTCAATGCAAATGTGTCGAGATTATGTTGTTTTATTAACATTTTCTTGTTTGCAACTATAACTATCTTTGATGACTTTGATCAGAAGATTGCTGTGTAAAAATGACTTTGATTCATCTTCATTTATTCAAGTGTTTCTTTCATTCACTTTTGCTTCAGTTGTAAAGATATTTTACACAGCTTTGATTTTCAATCTTTTTTGAGTATCAAGTTGTTGCAAATTTGACGCATTATTGTTTTGATAACTTCGCTCAATTTTCAAGAGTTCATGTTTGTTATTGATCTTTGTATCAACTTTCATAAGTGAATATTTATTAACATTATGTTTATTTTCATCTGTAAAGTCTTTGTTGATGTTGCACAATAAACATTGATGATCTGTTGCAATGCTCTTTCTTGCACTGATCTCAGCTTAACGTTCAGACTCTTTCAATGATCTTTCACTCTTTGTGATGTATATCATATGACAACTTCGTGACTAAGCAGAAAGTGTGTCATCACGAAGTATATTTGCTTACTCATCATCATTGATGAGTCTCAAGTAGATTTGATGATTGTCTGCATGATCTTTTGTTTAATCACTAGTTTTGCTTTGACATGATACATGTAAATCACTCATTTCAGCTTAAAGTTCAGTTGAATTCTCAAGATTCTGATATTTAATTTCAAGTTAATTTGATGTTTTGTTAATTCTACATCAACTTTCATATTAAATCATTTAAAAGTTCTCATAAAGTGAATCAGCTTATGCTTTGTCATTGAGAATTTGATATCATGCGTTTTTGATCACTGTTCACATTTATCATAGATCTTGCTAAGAACTTTGCAGTTACATTTTATAAACTTTTTGTGTGTCAAGATATTGATGTCATTCATGAAGTTTGTAAAGTTAGTTCTCAGCTTAATGTTGTTACATGCTTCTAACAAGTTTGCATTGTAAAACAGATATAATATCAACGATAGTGAAGAATCTTATGATATGTTAACGTTTACGCTGCATTTCATCATCATGTAATCATCAATTGTGATCATGATGCATCAATCTTTCAAAAAGTTTTTCACAAACTTGAAAAGCAGTCTAGAAACTTTTCTCTTCTTCATGTCATGTAAAAGTTTGCTGTGCATCACATTATCAAATGCACTCTTCTTATTTAGATTCAACAATGAGATTACTTTTCTTCTTGTATCACTTCACACAGTATGTATCTTTTCTGTAATTAGTTGCAAAGTTGTATCTGTTGATCTGTGCTTGCAAACTCTCATCTAAATGTTTAATATTGAGTTGCAAGCTTCTACAATATTTTGCAGACATTCAAATATGATGAATTTCAGTATTTTGCTCAGTGTGTTGAATAATGCAATTGATTTATATGTTTTTGCATTGAAGTAATCTTTCTTGTTTGACTTTTGCATCATTATTGTGACTGTGCTCTTGAACTGAATTGACTGTATTTTCTTCTGTAAACATCTTTCAAAGAGAAAGTGTATTTATTTTAACATATCATCAACAAGTCTGCGCATTATTCTATTTATATATCTTGTGTGTTTCAACATCTTGTCAGATGTCGCTTTGTAAATGACTTTCTTAATCTCATGATGTGTCAGCGAAACATCATCTTCAATCGAGAGCGAGTACTTGAAGTTTATTGTGTTCAGCATGAGAATCTTTGAAGATGATGAAAAGTGAGTCTGAAACATCATTTTCGCTTTATTTTGCATTGTTGTGATGATGTCAGAGCATTCTGACTTGATCAGAAAGAAAATTGTTGCTTAAGTCAATGTGTCTGCAACTGCATTTCTTGCTCATTTTGCAGTTTTAAACAGTCTTCTCAAGAATTGTTCAACGTTTTGCATGATCTCTTAATATTCACTGCATTTTTGTTTTCTGATGATCTTGCTTTTCTTGTCACATGCTTGAATATACTCTGCTCAGTCATTGATGATTTGACAATTTCTTCTTATTTATTGCATGCTTTTGATGATTTTCATACACTTCTTCATTCATTTTGCTTTGATCATTTCATATGATCTCGCTCAGAGAGTGAAAATCTTGACAATCTTCTTCAGTGCATTCAGCAGTTGCTTGATGTATTCATTTATACATCAACACTTCATCTCATGATTCAACAGTGATTTCAACATTTGTTCTTTCAAAGTATTAATGAATTTCTCTTTATTCATTATCTTTTAATTGCAACGCGATTTTCGCGCTGACTTTTTGCAAACTTTGAAATCTATAATTGTCTGTATTGACAGATGATTTGAAAAGTTTTTCATTTCTTTGTTGATTTTGCATCATATTAATCAATTCATAATGTCATCTGTTGTGAAAATCAGATTTATTGTTGTTTAAGATTCTTGATAATTTCTCGTAATTGTGTCTTAAGATAATGCTAGCGATGCATTGATGTTTGTGATCATTTTAATTAACTTGTTCAACAATAAATGTTATCTTGAGTAGAATGATTCTTTTCATGTGAAGTGATGCAGATTGAAGTCTTTTACAAGAATGCTTTCTTTTGACATGTGTAGTATCTTTTCAATGTTTGAAAGATTTTCTTTTTCATGAATGATCTCATGATCTCTGAGTGATGAATTGTATGCTTCATGAATATGTATAACTTTCTGAATCATCTGTGCATTGTCTGTTAATGTTTATAGCATAATTGTGTTTACATCTTTGAAGTATCATGTTGAATATCAGATGTTGCTGTCGATTCTCTTGTTTATGTAGAAACAGATTCTATCTTCATTATTCTTCAGCATGAAGTCAACAATTGCTGAGCAGTATGCTCTGAAAATGTCATCAAATCATCAGAGTTCTTGAAGAATCAAAATGTCATAATTCTTTATCTTTTTCTCATGTAGTAGCATTATCATCATCTTGTTTCTGAACTTGTAAACGTTGTACTGTAATATTCAAAGCTTCTTTTGCTGAAACATTAAAATTTACATTTCAAACTGTTTAGTGTCTTCTTGAGTGTCTGCGAAGCGTTTGCTTCACTTGTAAGATTCTCAACAAAAGATAACATTAACAATGATGTAACTGATGTTGACTTCAATTCATTTGATCTTGACTTCTTGATCAAGTGATTCAGTATAATGTTTTCTGATGTGATGACTGTGCTGAGCAGATGACTTTCATTTATTGAGCATCTCTGCTTTTTCTTCAAGTTGTTATTCATCAGCAATTTCAGACTGATAAATGTTTCTGTGAATGTCTTTGATGTCATTGTCTTGAGTTCTTTCTGTCTTCATACGACATGATATAGAGATCTGTGCTTTGTGATTCTCTTTATTCTTTCTTTTTCAGCTTGTTGTTTATGACATTGAGAATCAAAGACTTTGTATGTGTCTCAACATGCTTCACATTTTCACATGTCTCAAGTTTGTTTGTAAAAACAATGCTTCAAGCGATGATTCAGCATGCAGTAAATGCATTTCTGCTTGTTTTTGCATTCATACATTTTGTGATTGTATTCTTGACACTTTAAACACTGATGCACTCTGCAGCTCAAGTCATAGAACTGTGTGATTTTTATGTTGATTTCATGACATACTTTTTCATTGATCAACTTGTTCATCATCTCAGCGCTGATTACATGTATCATCAGCAAGATGTATTTCTTCTGCTCACTCTTCTTTGTGAATTACTCAATCTTCTTGATCATCATTTCTGAATGTATATCTTTGTTGATCTTGATGAGTGCTTTCGCTTCTTTCTTCTTTATGTTCTTAGACATTTCTTTGACTTTAATTTCATGTATCACTACTTTAAAACTGACTTCATGCAGACATATGTTCAATGATATCTCTTTGATTCAAAAATCGTTTTTCTTTAATGTTTTTTTGCTGCTTTTCATCTTAACTTAAAATATCAATAGTCTTAATTATCTTTTTATCATTTTTATGTTCTTGCACATTGACAACGTCTTGTTGACATTAATTTCTCTCACTCATTTCACTATGTTCTTTGTTATTATCATCATGATTTTCTTTACTTCTTCTTTTTCTTTGATGAAAATCTTTACTTCAAATTTCTCACAATGATTTTGCACTGATGATGATATGTTGACATTGAACACAAGATGACTTTCAAATGATGTCATTGACTTCATGCTCACTCTCTTCGCTCAGCTGTCAACATGTTTTCTCTTCTTCATGAATTTTTTTTCAAGTTTACTCATTATCTTTTTCAATCTCTTCAGCTGATTCTTTATGTGCTGATTGACAGTTGACGCAGCGACACGTTGACGCGTCAGCTTTTCTATCATCTCTGTTAATCTTTTCATCTTTTCTCAAAGCATCAGCTTGTTGTTTTTACGTTCGTTGAGCTCATAAAGTACTCGCAGCTTATGTAATTTCTTCTGTATATCTTTTGTCTTGACTGAATTCTTCTGTAAGATAGTAATAATTATCTTTCGTTCACTCGTCAATCTTACATCAACAACACTTCTCATCTGTTCTTGATAATTGAAATAAAGTGTAAGCATCATGTCGATGATGTGCTCTGTCTCTAGATAGTTTAAGTAATTCATTTTCATCTTAATTATGATTTTCAAATTTATGCAATTTCTAGTAATTGATGATTCGCAAGAGCATTATTGAGAATGAAAAAGCAAATCAACTGATCAAAAGTGTTGCTTAAGAAGTATCAGTTATTAACAACATGAAAGCAATCATCATAAGCTTCATCAAAAAGCAAATTTGCAAAAAGATGAAATTACAATGATTAAATGTCTGAAAAAGCAGCATCAAGAAGGGAAATCAGTATCAAAAGCACATATCAAACGTGAATTTAAGTCAGAAATCACTAAAAGAACTTAGAAAAATCGATAAACTAACGTTTTCAATCTTTATTCAGTTGAAAATGAAACATGACTATTTCAAGAGCTATTTGCATCGATTATCAGAGAATAATTTGAACAAATGCTATGAAATATGCAATGTAAGTCAAACATCAGAGCATTTACTACTAAATTGCAAGCATTATAAATCAGAGCAGATAAAGCTTAAGAAAAAGACTCAGCTCAAAAACACAGACATCATATTGACGCTGTTCATCATCAAAATCGAAAGAATCGCAACGTTAAAGTATTTGAAAAATACTTGAATTGCGACGAGAAAATAACTATTAGAAACGAAAGAGTAGAACGTGAAAAGTGCAAAGAAACGAAGAAAAACGAGAGTACGATTGCAAGAGTTTGAGCAAGAGTGTTTGTATATGCAAACTATCAATGTGATTGATCAACGAGAAGATACAAAGCAGCAACTTTGATCAGATTACATGTAACTTAGCATACATACAGCGTCTAAACAGTGTCATAGTCATAGACTGCATGCATTTAATGAAGAAAAGAAAAGAAAAAAAGCAATAAATTGCTCAGTCAATCGATTAGCAATAAATTTCTCAGTCGATCAATTAACAGTAAATTGCTCAGTCAATTGATCAGCAATAAATTGCTCAGTCAATCAATCAGTAATAAATTGTTCAATCGATCAATTAGCTATTTTTCTATGCTGTCTGCTTGAATTTCTAACTTTTTTTCATCAAGTACTAACGTCAAGTTCAAGAAATTTTCTCAGCTTAATAATTGCATTTACAAAGCAATCTGTCAGAAGAATTGTTTGCATTCTTTTTTCTGCATTCTTAACTATTTACTTTTGATATACTTGTTCTTTAATTAAATTGCTACACTATTACTTTTACTATTACTCTCACTAAAATGTTCTGATCACATCACATATTTTCTCATTCAACATTCAACTATGAAGAATCTTATTTAAAATCTCTGTTATTTTCACTTTGATCATTTCAGAAAAATAAACATAACACTCACTAAAACAAGCTCTGTAATCACGCTGTATCATTTGAAACACATCATCAATGAACATCAGAAACTGACTATTTACTTAAACTCACTCTTTATGATGCAAAAGCATTATAAAATGATTTGATAATTTAAAGATCAAATCATGAATATGTATGTAAATGTTGAAAATCTAGTGTACAAGTTCATAAAGTTTCTTGAGCATAATTCACTCTACGCAAAAATGACTATCAAAAAAAATGAGTGAGAAGCAATCATTATTGAATATGAGTGCATAGATGCAAAGAAATTTTTTTTTATTTCTTCATTAAGTGCATGCAGTCTATGACTATGACACTGTCTAGACATTATGCGTATGTTAAATTACATGTATCTTGATCAAAGTCGCTGCTTTATATCTTTTCATTGATCAATCACATCGATAGTTTGCATAAACAAGTGCTTTCAACCAAACAACTTCTTTCTTTCGTGCTCTCGTTTTCTCGCTTCTTCGTGTTCTTTTTACTCTACTCTTTTGTTCTCAATAGTCATTTTCTTGTCGTAATTCAAGTACTTTTCAAATACTTTAGCATTGCGATTCTTTCAATCTTGATGATAAACAACATCAATATAGTGTTCATGTTTTTGAACTGTGCTTTTGCTTTAAGCTGTAACTGTTCTGCTCTATAATGTTTGCAGTTCAGTAGTAAGTGCTTCGATGTTTGTCTCGCCTTGCATATTTCATAGCATTTGTTTGAATTATTCTCTGATAATCGATGCAAATAGCTTTTAAAATAGTCATGTTTCATTTTTAGCTGTATAAACGTTGAAAACGTCAATCTGTTTATTTTTCGAAGCTTCTTTAGTGATCTGTAACTCAGATTCACTCTCGCTGTGTGCTTCTGATACTGATTTTCTTTTTTGATACTGTTGTTTCATGCAATTAGTCATTGCTCTTTTGTCTCTTTGTCTATTTGCTTTTTGATGAAGCTCATGATTGTTCTTTTTCTGATGTCGATTGTTGATCTTTTTCATGTCACGTCTTTGATCAATTGATTCGCTGCTTCATTTTCGACAATGTTTTTGCGACTCGATATTCACTGTATTCAAATATGACATTGATTTTGTTGCAGATTGATCAGGTTTTGCCGTATGTTATTGAATAACTTCAAGTTAACATTGCTCTTTGCTTTTAGTCTTTGCAGCGTCATTTGACTGTCTGTGTACATTCAAATTTCGCTGTCTTCAGATGCTTCTTCGCTGCATATCGCGATTGCATCGTCAATAGCTTGCAATTTCGCTTTTGTTATGATTATTTCATTAATCACGCTTGTCGCTTTGCTGCATCTAACAGACTCATGCGTGAATATCATCATGATTTCAATTTCTGTTTTGAACTCTGCTATCTTTTTTCGAGTTTGCGATGCGTCGATGTACATCACTATGTTTTTCGTCTTTTTGACTATTGTTTTCAGTTTTCTATAGTGTGTATTTATTGTTTTGCACGTTTTATCTCTTGCGAATTCGATTTGCATCTTTGTCAGATATTCGATTTTCTGATCTCATGATTTCTTGAAGTGAGAAATTTCGATTTCTTTTATTGAATTCAGTGTTTTTTGCACTTTGTTCAATATTCAATATATCTGCGTGAGTCTGTCTTTGCACTTCTTGACTTTTCAAGATAAATTCGTCTTCATCTTGTTTCAGTTCAGATATTTTGATGCGTTCAGATCTAGGTTCAATTCGATAGAGTATTGAGATGAGTATGAAATAAATGTTCTTTTTCTGATAGAATGTTTTTTCAATAATTCAACTATTCAAATTGCATAGTTCTTGCACTTTTGATTTAATTGCATCTTCATCAACGAGATTTCAACTTCTATTTGCATAGCATTTATTGATGATGTTTGAAATGCACTCAGAATTTTTCGTAATGCAGCGTTTTGCAGTTTGCGAAATTTGACTAAGTAGCTTTTTTGATTATTTCATCATATTTCGACGTCATAATCGCTAATAAACGTAACGTATGTCAGATATAACTGCTTTTCTGATTTGACATTTAGTTTTCACTCACTATTCATTAATTTAAACAACGAGTGTAGCGTTCTTGTGACTGTCGCGATTTTCGTTTGCACATGAACTTTGAAGTTGAGCTTTTGATTCAGTCAGACTTCTAGTCATCGTATGCATGTCTTTGATTTTATGATTGTGTTATTGAGTAGAATAATCATTTGATTAAATGTCATCTTGTGACTTTCAAAGTGTATCAGTTCAGATTTCAAGTCATTGAATTGCACTGCGTTGTTCTCAGCTCATGTGAAAGCGATTTTTGCTGCGTTTTTCAGTATTTTCACATTCTTGTCAATATTTCTTCCCTCAATGTATAGCGTCACGTCGTCAATATAGCTGAGTGACTGTAAATTTTCAAACTTTGCGCAAATCTTTGAAAACAGATATCAAATATAAATTAGAAATAAAATGAGCGAAATAAATGAGTCTTGTGATATTTCTGTGCTTATTTTCTTTGGTTTCTGACATTCGTCGTTTAATGCTAAGTCAATAACTTGATTTTGTAAGAAACATTTTACTCAATTGATTAAATTGACTGATATTTTCAATCTAATCAATATTTTGATCAGCTGTTTCAACGCAACATGATCAAAGACTTCTTTGACATCTAGAAGTAGACAGATAAGCGTGTTTTCTCAACTTTTCGTCATTTGCGCATCATGTACTAGATTTAGTACTGCGTTTATAGCTGATCTTTGTTTTCTATCTCTTATTTGATCAAAATTCAGCAGCTTATCATTAATTTCAGCTGTGTAAGACAGTTGCACTGCTATTATTTTTTTTCTGATACTTTGTCTAAACAATTTAGCAGCGTAATAATTCTGTATGTCTTCAAAATTGAATAATTCAACTTGTCTGATTTTTTTTTTAGAATAATTCTTGTGTCTTCGCGTCATATCTTCGAATGATAGTCATTTTCAATCAAATCTGAGTACACTAAATTGAAGATTTTCAATATAGTTTTGTACGCTTGCTGTATGATTGCAAATGACATATCATCTGATTTGAATGCTTTTCTGAGTGCTGAGAAGTTAATAGCGTGCTTGATTTTCCCTTTGATAACTCTTGATCACTGTATACTTTCGTTCAATAGTAATTCTTCATTGATTTGAATTTTCAAAGATGATGAATACATTGCTTTCAGAAATGTCTTGCACTTTTCATTGAATTTGATCTTTAATTCTTTTTGCGAGTTTTGTATCGAAAGTAGCTTTTCGAAATGCAGTGAACAATTGACGACAGCGATCTATCAAAGCATATGATATATCAAATCAATCTACAAGTTATAGAGCACAATTGTACGATCAAAACAAGCTCTTATTCGACTCAATAGCTTCACAGATGACTGTGTCGCAAGTTAAAAATCGAAAATTGAAATTTTTCGCGCTCACGCAGGTCAAAATCGGCGACGAAACGAGAGTTCATCAACGCAGAAGAAAGAATCATCAATTCAGACAGTAATTTGATTGATAAATCGAAGAGCAAACTCACATGAAAAGAACAAGTCATCAATCGACTTCAGAACAGCACAGAAGACTGCGTACTGACACAAAAATCGAAATCAAACTCTTTTGTGCTTGAAGATTGCACAGAGAACAACGTTGTTTCAGAGAAGTACAGCATTTTTTATTAAATCACTATCTGTTTTATCTTTTCTTGATGTGCAAGACAATAAGTCAAGATTAGTCGTTACTATTCTGAGCGAGATAACATGACTACTTCGATACATGAGATATAAAGCAATTGCATCAAG
>JAABUK010007770.1_pt1 | contig 15342 bp, 21 predicted proteins | sample 5559141 | NCBI WGS metagenome assembly JAABUK01 (sample SAMN10711869, study PRJNA513367) | rock metagenome | isolation source: Antarctica rocks | place: Antarctica: Victoria Land, Pudding Butte nord | collected 2016-01-03
AGCTGCATGTGCAGGGCTGGCGAACCACAACAGGCCTGTTGCTGCAACAGCCCATCTCTATGTCCCTCAACTTCACACCTGCCTTGGCCAAGTAAGCCTTTCTGCACACTTGTGCTGCCTCTGTTTTTGGCACTTCATGCAAGCCCCTTCAGCCTTAGCGATGGCTGCATCTTGGACCTGTTTTGTTGGAAATAGCGGAATTTAGCAGATTTCCAGCGTTGCCATTCCCTGTCTGTGTCTGCTTCTGAGCAGGAAGCTCCTTGTCCTGTTATGCAAATGATTGCATTCTGTGTCGTGTGTTTGTGACGCATAGCTTGGCTTGTCAGTTTGGCAAGGCTTCCATTGCCAGATGCTTTTTCATCAAGCAAGCACTCTAGACACGAAACGTCAATTACAAGACCCAGTGACGGAAACACTTGCAACCATTCTTCACTTTAGCAGGCAGCCTGCATGCTGAATTCAGTCCATCAAATGCATCTGAACCATTTGTGATGGAGATTGACTCAACATTGATACATCTGGTGTTGCAGATTTGCATTGAGAGAGCTGCATCCTTTGCTGGGGTCAGCAGTTGGTCTGCACGGGGACAGCAGCTTACACATGACGCTGGAGCCCTTGCAGTCTCATCTGCCCGCTGATTGCTACACTGTGCGCATCCAGCCCATGAAGCTGGTCATTGGCAGCAACGCTTTCCTGTCCAGCATCATGGGCCTCCTCAAACTCAAGTATGCTTTGTACCCCTGCTTTGCAGCCTGAAGCTTTTGGACATCATTTGCTTATTGCTATTGTCGCCTGAGTGTGTCTGATTGATAGCTATGAGCAATGTAACCTTGCTGGCATCTTGGGTGTTACAGTGTATGTGGTTTTGTGACGTAAGCATATCTGCCATGCTGTGCAGCATTGAGAAACATGTCTGTCACAGGGGCACAGCTTACCAAAGCACAGACTGTAATCTGTGCATGCATGTGAGACTGTGCCTGCACAACAGCTTGTCTTTATAGTACATGCTCATTGCAGAGTATTCCTGCTATTGCAGTAAGATGCAGAGCACAAATGTGGAGGCATGGACATCCACAGTGGAAGCTGACATCTTCCAGAATGGCCAGATCATCAGCAAGCGCATGGACGCATTGCTAGGGAGCAGTCTTGGCAGCTGCAAAGGTAACACTCGGCACATTGCATTCAGAACATTTGTGCAATTTTCTGCATGTCTTGTGCCCAGATTACCACCATGGGACAGTATACGCGCATCTGTTTTTCATGAGTTGCAAATCCGATCTAAGCCTGTGCTGTCATTTGCCTCTTGCATTGGTTTGTCCTCTCCATTCAGTGTGCGACTGGTGATGGACCATGCTTCTAGTTTGTGTTCCAATCCTATCATTGGCTCAGGGCAATCATTATATGTTAAAAGTGCATGCATGCATGCATATGGTGTGGAGGGCATTGACTTACCTGATGTGTGTTGGCAGGGGTGCACATAATCATGTGGGGACAAGTGGACACTGTCAATGATGTGCTGGATATGACACTGGGCATCCCAGCAGACACCTTAGCAGCAACAGGCATCAAGGAACTGCCAAGTGACTACGTTTTGCCAGTGCCTGTCAAAGGCACACCCCAGGCGCCAAATGTGAACTGGGGCAGGTGAGTCAACATGCAAGATGACACTTTGCAAGGATCTTATGATCACAGGACCAGCTTAAGTGGCTTGGCTACTGTCTATTTAGTGCATAATTTCTGGCTGAACATATGTTTGGCAGCAAGAGCATGCACTGATGTCTGACGACGTGGCCTCCATGACAGCAACGCCTTATGGACCGTTGTTTGTGATTGTACGCTGACTGCTTCCAGACGGCGTCGCCAGTTGCAAAGTACCTATACCTTGCTGCAGGAGTCTGTCGTGTGTATATGCATGCCACTGATGTGCATCTTTGATGCAATGCTGCAGGGCTGTAGCACAGTTGACACAGCTAAGTATCAAAAGGCAGGTAACCAAGGGCTTGCCCTGGCTCAGTAACGTCCTCAGCAGTTTTGGTGGGCCAAGTCTGGATATGACAGACTACCCTACTGCGCCCCCCCTGGTGGGCAAGCTGCCATGGGAAGCCCAAGATGCACAGCAGCAGGATGTGGCGCTTGGCGCTGATCTGATTGAGCTTTGAGGTTTGTCCAGAGGTCAACCCAGATACAAGCAGCTCAGAAGCACATTCAAGCAAATCTGATACAGCTGTCAATGGACGCTGAATGTATGTGTATGTACATTAATTGTGTAGCTGCTGTGTTTGTCAGCTTCATGTCTACAATGCAGCTGGCTTGATTGTACAGCGCAGCATGGTGCTTTTGTCGGCAATCCCTACAGGGCACTGTGTCCTAGGGGTCCCCTCCCGGAGACAAGCCAGCCAGCAAACACTGATGCTTTACTTCAACGTTATTTGGCGCAATGTTGAGAAGAATGTGTTGAGACATCGTGAAATTTGAGGCCATCTGGAACCTTCTTTCGTCATCATGATGAGACACAGCTACCGTTGAACTGGCCGTGTTAAACGGGTTACACACGGCGGTGGGCTGGCTATGCCAAGAGCAGCAAGACGTGTCTCCGCGCAGATGCATCGTTGCGGACAAGGCAATCATTCGGCGCCAGAAGTGTGCGAATTGTTGCGGCTCAATGCCCTTCTAGCTGCATTCCCTGCAGCTATTGTCGGTGACAGGACTGCGGGCGCGAATCTGCGCTGGACTTGGCCGCTGCTCTGCAAGTGCTCGTTCGTAGTGATATTGCGTGAGTGTCATTGCGCACTCGACAGGGGAAGACAGCATGCCGTTAATCAACATGAGCAGACGTCATAGCCTGCTATTAGGTGAGCAGGTTGTTTTGTCGGAACGTCCAGATGGCATGGCCAAATTTAAGTGTTTCTGCTAGAACACAGCCTTCACAAAGCAATGTAACCATGTACCGTGCTATCGCAACTGCACAATGGTGCTTTCCAGAGGTATGACTGTTATGATGTGAGAATATGCTTGTAGGCTTGTGCCAAAGTCAGCAGGCAAGCAGTTGTGTCAGGACCATCAAGCATACAAGACATAGAGCCACGATGCTGGTGGCAAAAGTGTCAAACATGTCATATAAGAATGACAGTGTTTCACTTGAGGAGGCAGGGGCTCAGAACAAGCATGTCATTGGCAATGTTGTTTTGTGCCCTCTGACGAGACGGCCTGCATGTCAAGAATGTGGCACTCAGTGTTCACAGAAAACTGCTTGCTTGCAGTCCATTTTTGTTGTTGTTTCACATGCCCGGTCTGAAGTTCTGTTTCAGGTGAATCTGATTCAGAACTTGCTCTGTTGCTGTCTTCTTCTTCTGTTATCTTGCACATGCTCATCGGGTTTCCACTTGTGCACTGCTGAGAGCAGTGAAGCAACTGGCTGTATTGACTTATAGTAGTCTATGTGCATGTGCAGATCTCCCATGTCAGCCGTGCGCTGGGCAATGCTGCTGAGTTGCTGCAAGACACCTGTACTGATTCAGAGAAGCTCTGCCTTGCCATCTTACTGGGCTGCATCAAGTATGGCCTCAGGCAACGACCACGTGGTTTTGATCTTGCCTCTGTGCCCATGGACAAGCTTGGCATTGAATTCAACTCCTTCAAGGATGATACACAGTACAAGGACAGTAAGCTGTCGATCAGATCCTTCATGCAGCAAGAGGAAGAGAGGGGCTTCTTTTGGTTGAGCCCTGCAAAGAAGGGTGGGGCAAGACGTGTTGTTGTACACATTCCAGCCTTTGTTGCTGAGCCAACTCAGGACATCAGAATTTTGCTGCCATATGTGGACTGGCAACAGGAGCTACCATACAATCCAGAGCAGGCACTCCCAACAGCTGACGACCTTTCAGATAATGAAGATCAGGGCATCACAGCTGCAGAACAGACCACCCCACCAAGTGCTCCCTTAGACCCTGCGCCACTCATGACTCCAGTCTGGCATCCAGCTCAGGACGCTGCACTCCTCAATTTTATTCAAGGTTCAGCTGTTCCATCTGCAAATGCACCTGCAACAAAGGAGGTATGTCACTTCAGCTATGCCCCCCAAAGCATGTTGTGCAGCAGCTGACTGAATGCTGATCTATGTTGCTCTCTCACTCACCCTGACATGGCCATGTATCAGTACAGCTCCTACACCTGTGTAGCAGCAAATGCTCTGCATTCCATGACAGCATCAGTTGAGTGCTGCATCTGCTTCTTCCAATCCATGCCATGAGTGCAGGTTTTGCCACAGCTCGTCACAACACAAAAGCAGCTTGCAAGAGCCATCACCTTGAGCAAGCAGACAGACCGAGTTGCCATTGACTGTGAGGGGTGTCAGCTGTCGCATGAAGGAAGGCTGTGCCTGGTACAGGTAGGCCTGCACTCTTCAGCTATAATGGCATATGATGACTGTATGCTAATGACGCCACGCATGCTCCACATTGCTTCAGCACATACAGCAAGGACTACCAGAGGTCCATAGAAACCAACTTATTGTCTGTTGTATCAGCTGACAGCAGAATGATTCTAAGCACAATGTCTAGGTCCAGCAACTTTATGCACAGCAGTCATGCTAGTGTAAACAGGCCTTCCTGCAGCGGTACTGTTTGACACTGTGTCATTCGCTGCTTAGATAGTCCAGCCCATCTGCAGGTACTGATTCCTGTGAAGGCAAGCGGTGCCCAGGGCAACAAAGCATACAACCAGTGCTTTCTGTTTGACATGGTGAAGGAGCTACCAGGAGCAACACCCTTCTTGAAGCAGCTCATGGAAAACCCAAAGGTGGTCAAAGTCCTGCATGACTGCCGGCAGGACGCAGCAGCTCTGTTGGTACAGAAGGGCATTTGCTTGAAGAATGTGTATGACACCCAGGCAAGACAGACAGCAATACTGTGGCAAGGCATGTCAATTTTGGCAATGCTGGGCAGTTGGCTATACATGTATGCATACATGTGCACAGCTTCCATGCATGGTGTGCCATAATGACATGGTCACATGGACACATGGTCTCTCAAGAAAGTATAGACATGTTTGCCTTATATATAGGCCTATAACGTCACTATCAGGGCAAATCAAAGTCAATGACAGGCCTATGCTGATCATTTTTTTGAATCTGTAGCCACCCTTATGACGCTGTCAAGTCCTGCATGATTGTGTCCTGCTGTGATCACGGAAAGTGGTTACAGCCAGGCCAGCATTTCACATTTAGTTCTGAATCCGACCCTGCTTGAAAATCAGCATATTCAGCTTGAAAATCAGCATATTCAGGATTGCAGGACCTGCTCAAGCGTGTTGGGCTGAGGGCTCATCAAAGCAAGTCAGGTGATGAGCCCATTGACTCAACAATTTGCGATTCAGTGACGCAACAGCAACAAGTGCAGTTGCACTTGCACTAATGTGCTTAGTCATACCCAGGTGCCTGCTGCTGCCCTGCTGTGTCCAAACTGCTGTCCCACTCAACACATGACTGCATGCAAGTCAACTGCAACAATGCCAAAGAGTTCTTTAGTCTACGCATGCTCAGGTGCAAACCTGATCCAAAATGGTCATTTGGCCATAGCTTATGCCATGTTGTTTGCATCAAGGCTGACCACATTGCATTGTGTGCAGATGTGCGTGCAATCATGGCTCAGGACCCCAACCTATGGCAGCACCGCCCTCTGTCATCAGAGCTTCAGCAGTATGCAGCTGCTGATGTCTCTCAACTACTGGCGGTGGCAGACAGACTATTTGCCATGCTGGGGATTGTTGGGCATGAGGTGGTCAAGGTGCTGAGTCAAGCAAGCTGCCAGCTGAAACTGCCTATCATGCCTGGTACACAGGTGGGGCCACTCATTATGTGCCCTCAGTAACTGCAATCTTTATCGTAGATGATCATCACTTCAGCAAGCCAGCTTCACCTATCAACTGAGGCACTGGCTTCACACAGATCTAATCTCAGACTGTTTGAAAGATTACAACTTGTGGTTGACTGATAGCATGGTGCATCCAATGCGTTTTTGGTCTCAGGCTGGCTGTACACGTATCGTTCACACGAGTTTGCAGATGAGAGTGTTGAACAGTGACCATGCAAAGCTTTAGATAGAGTGTATGTGTTCATATGCAGTAAGAGCTGTACAGAGCTCCTCATCGGTTAGTGCCAGGTTGTACTTCACAGGATCATGTCCACTGATCCTCAAATGCTTTTGGTAGTATGGGAGCTTGTTGCTGTCATTGGTGATTGACAACTCTCCATATTGAGAGACCAACACCATAGACCATCAGCATAGACAATCTGCAGCTGCCACCTCTGAGCATGCTATGCTGTTGCAGGTTACAAACCTGGAAAAGCTGCCATACAATCTGCAGACAGAGCTGAGGTTCTACAACAATGCTGATGGTGTTTGCTGTGACCCTGTGTTCACAGTACTCTCTCCAGCTGATCAGGCTTCAACTTCTGCTGAACAGCCTTCCACAGACGATGTTGCTGACACACCAGGTCAGCTTGCTGCCTGATACTAAACATGCTGAGCTGCTGTGCAGGACAGACTGCAAGCTTGAACCTAACCCATGCCACTGCAGCCTTTGATCCAACATATTTAGCTGCTTTGCAACACAGACTGCAAGCTTGCACCTGCCATGCCAGTTGACCAGCTCACGACTGAACATGCTGCTGCAGTCCATGTACCATCTTTGTCCCAAATGACAAATTTGCTGGCGTGTGCCGCTGCAACGTCTGCAAATGTGCTCAACCTGATATGGGCATGTGCAGATGAAAGCAGCAATGCAGATGACATGGTGGACATTCTTGAGCTAGTGCCTGACACCATCAGAGCTGCCATCAACGCCCACCTAGACAGCATGAACAGTTTGTACCCCATCAGGTCAGTTGCTGCCTCATTGCATGCTCTCAAGGGTGGCATTACTATCCCTAGACAGTCTGCAGGAGGGCTGCTTGCAGTACATGCCAAGCTTTTGGCTGCTGCAAACAATGTACTTAGCAAAGCTTCAAGCTGATGCCCCAACATGCAATCATAATTGGACTGTCACTGCTACTTCTCAGCAGGTCTCAGCACTAAGCACGTTGAGTTTTGCCCTTTCAGGGTGACTGATATTGTGGCAGACATGGGCAGGCCTGTGCGTATAAGGTTTGACAGCACCCAGAGTGGATCAAGAGAACACAGCTTGTCTGTAGATCTGGACATAGCAGAGGCTGTGCAAGCCTTGAAGGGTGCTCAAAAGCTTCAAACAGGTAACATGTAGTGTGGACAAATCCAGTCAATTGTATTTTACTTATGCATATGTAGATATAATGGACAGCTAGATCTACTGATGTTACATTTGTACATGTATATGATGCTTTACAACGTGAGTAGTTTACTGTGAGTACCCGGCAAACAAAGCCATTCTGCTGCTGGCATGCATTGCTGCGTTATACACGCAGTGCTGACAGGGCTTATGCAATGCCGACCTGCCACGTTGACAGTCATGGTCATCCTATACAAGGCCTGTACTGTCTGCAGACCCCAAACTCTGTCCCAGCTCATGCCAATCTGCAATCTTCTGCATGGACCCTTGCAACATGGTTGCATGCATGCATGGCAGCACATGTGGTCTTCTCACATTGACCATCAGTGCATGTGCCAGTCTTGTTGCCGCTCTTCCAGGTCTGTGCTGCTGTTTCTGCCTGTCCTGACACTCGTGCACAGAGTGTGCAGAATGTGTGCTGGTCTAGAAGTCATGCTGCTGTTGCTAGCAAGAATGGCACGTGCATTGGAGACTGGCACACCTGTGGGCTGCCGTCTCAGGAGGCTCCCGTTAACATTGCTGAAAAGCGTAAATTTCCCTTTTTTTGTGTGGGAATGGCACATGCATTGGAGAGTGGCACATGGCTTGCAGGGAGGCCAGCAGATTTCTTTGCTGTGCGCAACAGAATGAGCCTGCCTGGCTCTCTGCACAGGATCAGCGCCATGAAGGGTGATCAGGGGGACATACAGGGTCTCACATACCGCGTTGGCAGGCACATCTCAGGTCAGCACTTTCCCTTTGCATGGCACACAATTGAGACAATGCTGCCCATGTTTGTGACAATACGCATAGCACCAGCTGACAAGTAACACAGGTGTTAGTGCCACCTGCCTGAGCACAGCCCTTGGTCCTTGACAGTCAGCTCCCCAAGAACACACTCACTTATTGTGGCTGTAAATGCTGCTATGGTGGCTGATTGGCTTCCTGGCTCAACAAGCACGAGACTTGCAGGCATCATGCTGTCATCTATGCATGTACAAGTGATGCCAAGTTAGGCCAGTCTGGTGTGCAGGTGTGGCCACCATGCTGATGGACAAGCTGGCAGAATTGGCAACTGCAGGCAATGCAGCCAACAGACAGGCAGGTTCAATCCTGCTGCTGGGTCCTCCTGGTGTTGGTAAGCCTTTCCCTCTTGCAGCAGTTCAGCAACACTGCGCTGCATCATCACATCACTGTTGAGACTTTGCAATTGAATGCCACGGCTGGATGCAGCTATAGCAACAGGAGAGTTGCAGAGATTGATTGTGACTCACCTCATCATTGATGGGCATCACTTCAATGCTGCACGATGTTATCAGCAGTGACATGAGCAACATGTGTGTGCACATTTGTATCCTAACACAGCACTGACATGCATGTGTTCCCATGCATTCATGAATATCTTTGATACTAACGGACAGGATGAGCTCTGCAGGGAAGACAACTTTGCTGCGTGACATCACACGTATGCTGGCTGACACATTCCAGAAGGTGGTGATTGTTGTGGACCCCAGTCAGGAGATTGCTGGAGGAGGGCAGGTTCCTCACAGCTGCATAGGCAGCGCACGCAGGATGACAGGCACCACCAAGCAGTCCAAGCATGAAGTCTTGCAAGAAGCTGTGACCAATCATGGCCCAGAGGTATTTGCTTTGGAGGGCACAGCTGCCCTGAGGACCTGTGGCCATATTGTTAGGTTGCATGCCCATGGCATGATCTATGTGTTTAGAACGTGTCTGTGGATGTGCTTGTGTGGGTAGCGCATGCAAAATCAATAATGGCGCATTGCAGCCAACAACCAATCTGACTGCCCTTGGAGTTAAACCACCGTGCCCTTGCCCTCTGCCCCTGCTTCCATACTTTGCTGATACAGTTCTAGTCAAGCCTCAGCACATGTGAGCACAGCCTGTGTGCTGAAGTTGTGAGTGTGTTCAGGTGATTGTGGTTGATGAGGTGTACAATGCAAAGGAGGTGGCGGCAATGGCAGATATTGCTCGCCGTGGGGTTGCTATGGTAGCCACTGTGCATGGCACATCGTTGCAGACTCTGTTGGATAACAACACCCTCAATAATCTGCTTGGCGGGAAGCATGAAGTTATTGTGGGAGACCATCAAGCCAGGTACATGAGCTGTGCATCTTGATCAAAGATCTCAAGACACACAAACTCAATCAAGGCCTCTCTGAAAGCATGCACAGCTGAATGACCCACTTGCTTCAGCATACACAGCAAGAGTAATGTACCATGAAAACAGTACACGTGCATGGACAGAACAGCCACTCAAACAGGCGATGTTCACTGTTTGTACACCTCAGATGACCTATACTTTGTATGTTCATTTATGCTTGCATGTGGTGCTGACATGGCTTAGGCTGATGCATTCAGGCTTTTGCTTGTGAATGCAGTAGCGGCAGGAACGGCCCGAGTGGCAGCCGGAAAACGCGGCAAGAGCGTCGCGAGGCACCATTGTTCACCACTGTCATTGAGGTGTGCAGCCATGACAGATGGTATGTGTATGATAAGGTTGCAAACAGCGTGGATGCTCTGCTGGCCGGGAAAGCTGTCACAGCACAACTGCGCAAGTACAGTAATGGTAGGATGGTGGTGAGCTCACAGTATGTTGAGACAGCTCAGCAGCCAGTCCCAGTAGGTGATGGTAGTGCAGTCGATCTCGACTGGATTGATGACCTGTTTAAGGCAGCACAACAAGACATCAAATAGCCTGCAAAATGATGCTCAATGCATTGCTTAGCCTGACGCAGCATTATGTGACTGCTCACTTTCATGACTCAGGCAGTTTCCCAGGCTAACAGACGAGTGCATGCTTGGGACAGTGTTTTCCGATCCATTGGCATAGCCCAAAAACTCAAGCAGATTTAGATCAACAATAGCTTTCACGGTGCAAGTGTCAGCACTCTGATACCTGAACCATGATTGTACAATGCACAGGGTATGTCACAGGTGTTGAAGTGAAGCATGCTGAACAAATTGCAGCTGCACTAACTGTTAACTAAACTTTTCACAAGTCAAGCAATAGTTCATTGATTACTTAGGCCACTCATGCTTTTATGCGTGTGCAGCTTGAGTTCACAGTCCAGTAATCGACCAGTCAGTGAGTGAAAACCCAAGACGTTTTTGATCAACTGCAATTTGTGCACCGACCAGGATGCATAATTGGCAAAGAGCTTATGCTCTGGGGCCAAATACTTTTAGTAGCAGACGCATCTTCACGCATGCATTCTACCCTGCCACACAGGCAGCTACAATGCCACAGATGCAGCCACAAAGGTTCACAGCAATGCGCAAAAGCTTGAACTGCAGCAGAGTATATAAAATTGTATAGCTTGTCAGGGAATTGAGGTTGCAGGATTATTGATCTGGCCTACAGCAGATGAGGCGGTGCATCCATGGTCATGCCATCCCCTTGCTCAGTAGGATACCCAGCAGCAACCCATGCTGACGTTCTCCCTTGACATTGATGACTTGCTGGAACCCAAACACTTTGCTGAGTCTGACTGTTGCCTGTGCTGATCTTTTGCCGCTTTGACATATGACAAGAACTGAACCTTGGTCCTTCCAATCATCGAGAGTGCCTGCCCTGACAGCTTCTGACAGAGCATCCAGTTCTATGTTGACTGCTGTGGTTGCATGCCCTGATCTGTATTCTTGTGGTGTGCGCACATCCAGCAACAGGGGCTCTCCTGTTTGTGACTGCTGCAAGGCCTCATACACATTGTCTACTGTGGTTTCTTGGAAGCCTGCACAGAAGGACTACTGAGATCTGAGATTTGTTGCAAAGTTGCAAAGTTGATGTAGATGTTGCGCATGCACAGGCTGCAGTGTGGGTGCTGACCTTGATCTGCAGAGTAGGCGCTCAAGATGTCTGCTTGAGTAGTGTCCATTGCATTCTTGACTTCTGTGGAAGTTGAGGCTTGATCTGCAGCTGGTCCCAAGTCAAAGGAAAGCGACAAGGTGTGTCAGCGTAGCACATGCAGTGTGTCTTACCTGGTGGACTTTGCGCCTTCAGCCGTTGCTCATGGCCCCACACGTCGCCCTCCTCATTGTCCTCAAACACAAAATCGTCCCCAAGGTCCTTGACCTAAGTGCCAACAGAAGCTGTCAGTGGCAACACACACACCACAGCACAGACTACAGAAAGACATGCAAATCAAGCGAAATCCTCATGCACAAGTCTAGATTCACAAGCAAGTTAGCTGCAATATCAGCAGCAGGCTCTGCGATCCACCCGCTTTACCTCTGCAAGCAGATCAGACACAGATACAAAACGCTCTTGTTGCTGAGGTGCTGTAGCTTCCTGACTCTGATTGGATGTCTCGGCTGTTTCACTGTCTTCACCATTAACGCTGCTGTTGCGTTGTGATCGTAATGATCTGCCAGTGCAAGCTCTGCGGGCGGCCAACTTATGCACCTTCGAATGCGTGCAGGGCCTGGGTGCAGCTTTTGGCAAATGCGCAACCGCGGTCATGGCTTGCGCCATCGTGTTCAAATAAGTTGCAATTGTGTCTGCAAGCGCTACTAACGATGTGCACAAGTCAAGGGATTCAGCGACAGATGCAGCACCGTATCTTGAATTCAACCCTTGCCTGCCTAACCTAGCGCACCGCCCGTAACGCTTAACCCACTAACCAGGTTAGTCTAACCTACCTCTGGCAGAGGCGCGAAGACATCCGAACTGTCAAGTGTGCGGTGTATGCCCGTCCTATGCACAGCTGCACGGCAGGATTAGCGTCAGTTTGCCTTTGTGCTGGCCATCTCGTCGTGCACAGCCAAGAATGGCGCGGCTTGCCGCGAGCAGCTCGTGACTTGGTTGCAGTGATCAAAGCCTGGAATCAGGTCCGAGGGCTGACGCATTTTGCTTGCTAATTCGACGGCATCGGTCTTCCTGTCCGTGGTACGTTGGTCATGAGTGAAAATCAGACCCCCAACCTACAAGAGGCCATAAGTGAAACTCAGACCCCCAACCTGCAAGATCCTGAGGACTTCCAGCAAGGCAAGTGTGTCAAAGTCTGTTGCAGAGCTGACCCGGTCACGCCGAAAGTTACGAGTGCATACATTTGTAGGTGTCAAACAGACATCATCGGACCCCCTGAGTGCCTTGGTCCCAGTGGTACTGGCAGGAGCCACTTGTGTAGTTGCCAAGCTATTCCACAAATCGCATAAGCAGCAGAAGGACCTCCAACACAAGCGAGGTGACACCCCCTGCAGACTTTGCTGAGCTAACAGACATAGCATTGCGTGAATAGGATTCCTTTTGCAGCTGACAGAAAGAAAGGGTTGCAGGTGACGCCCATGCTGCTAAGCAAGCGCTGCAAGCAACTCAGGAAAACCTGAACCAGACTCAGCAAGAGCTAGGGGCCACGGCAAGGCAGCTGCATGATGCAACAAATGAGCTTCATTCCACAAAGAGCCAGCTGAATACAACACAGAAGTTGCTCAAGGGGACATCACAGGAGCTGCAATCCACCAAAACAAAGCTGGAAGATACCAAGTAGGCAGCTTTGGCAACACCACACCAACCCTGCAAGGACTGCTTGATGAGAAAACTTCTGGTGACGCCAGCTGTTTTGCAATTGTGAACCCTGAACTGCTAGCATGCATGTCTGGCATCATTTATGATTGTCTGGTACCGTTTCAGACTGGTCTGCCATGTGCAGGGATGCGCTAGGCTTGACATCCCAGGATCTGCACTCTACCAAACACAAGCTTGAGGACACCAAGTAGGCCATCCTAACTTTCCACTGTCTAGCTTTTCGACTGCCTTGATACAGCCTCACTGCTACTCTGCTGTACACAGGGGTGCATTAGGTTTGACATCACAGCAGCTGCAGTCCACCAAACACAAGCTTGAGGACACCAAGTAGGCAATCCTGACTTTCTGTTGTTTAGCTTTTCGACTGCCTTGATACAGCCTCACCGTTAAGCTGCTATACACAGGGGTGCACTGGGATTGACATCAAAGGAACTGCACACCACCAAACACAAGCTCGAGGACACCAAGTAAGCCATCCTACCTCAAGTGCCAGCCACTGCTCTGTACGCAACACCTTTCATCTTTGCAGCAGAGCTTGCTGACTTCAAACTGATCTTCTTTTTGACAGCAAGCTTGAGTTGACCAGCATTGCCAACACTTCTTGTTTTTGTGGAAACACACTGCCTGAGCTGCATACTTGCAAGCGCACTGTGCAACTTGAAAGTCACACAAGTTGAATGTTCAAGCTATGAATGCTGTCAAGGTACAGGAGCAATGTTGCCCAGCTGCATGCAGGGGCGAGCTCGGCTTGACAAAGAGTCAGATGGAGATGATGAAGAGGGAACTGAACAGCACCAAAACGTAAGCATCATCATGCTGTTTGTTCCTTGTCTTCACCGCACATTGCTGCTTCCAGACAGTCAAGATCTGCTGCAGCATCAGCAGGTGCAAGCTCTGGTCTTTGTTAGTTGGACTTGCCAGTAAGTGGTTGCCTCTTGCTGCAGGACTCTGAAGAGTACCCAGTCTCGATTGGATCACAGCAACACAGCTCTGAGGAGCTCTAGAATTGACAGTATGTGGGATGATATCCCTGAGTAGATTATGCAGCTGTACCTGGTGCTGTCTCTCCGTCTGGCAGACACTGTGGTCACTGCGCAGACTGTAGCAGAAGACATAGATTTAGCAGACGATAGGAAATGCGTGTTGTTTTCCTTTTGCATCAGGATGCTCTTACGCAATCAGATTAGAATCATGCAGCCTGGGCCTGTATGTGGGAGCAAAGATGTGCACCAGAAGTAGCCTCTCACACAAGTACAACAGCAGGTTGTCATGTAGCTGACGCTCCAGCGGAATTGCACCAGCAACATCACCTTGAACATATTGTCGACATGCAGGCTGCTATTGTCCTGTTTATGGCTTTCCATTTGTTGCCGATGGCCAGTTGCAGCTTTGTCATTTTCCTGCTGTCCTACAAATGTACCCTGGTTGCTAAATTGCTGCTAAGCATATCATGGATGAGACTGAATGCTAGCGGAGCGCTGGGCTTGCAATGTCTCAGCCATATGCTTCTCTTTTTTGGTAGCACTGTAAAATCTCTGAGCAACCCCCTGACTTTCAGCATGCTTGGGAGCCCATGCCTTGAACAAGTCTGTCAAGGTGACCTCAGATCCCTCACACTGCTGCTTTGCTGCATCCACGGCCTCGCTGGCTTTCTGCTTCATCTGGTCCTTGAGTAACTGAGAGGACTGCTGCAGACCATAGGCCACTGCTAGGCTTGCATGCATGAATCTGACTGCAGCATATAGCAGCATGCAGGCTGCATGCCCAGTGCAACTGTCTGCATAGAATTCATGCACCAATTCATCTTCCATGTCACTCATGCGCTGGTTGTCTGCTTCATTGACTGCTTTGCCATAGTTGTAAGTGTGCACTGCCTTGAAATTGCTGATGATGCCGCGAGTCCAATTGACCAGATTGTGCTCCATCTTTCGCACATCATGCTGCACACCAAGCAAGCAAGATCAACTGTGATTCCTAAGCGTGTGTTGTAACTTGCTCCAATTGCAATGCTGCATGCAGCAAAGTCTTGCCCAGATCCCTGGGGATTACCCAACATGCAATCAAAGCAAGCATTTGCCAGCATGGTGCATGCAGCTAAGGCTTACCCAGATACCTGGGGCTTACCCAGCATGCACTTGCAGCAAACATTTGCCAGCATGGCGCATGCAGCTGAGGCTTACCCAGATCCCTGGGGCTTACCCAGCATGCATTTAAAGCAAACAATCGCCAGCATGGCTCATGATGCTCAGGCTGACCCAGATCCCTGGGGCTTAGACAGCATGCATTTGAAGCAAACATTTGCCAGCATGGCGCATGCAGCTGAGGCTTACCCAGATCCCTGGGGCTTACCCAGCATGCATTTAAAGCAAACGATCGCCAGCATGGCTCATGCAGCTGAGGCTTACCCAGATCCCTGGGGCTTACGCAGCATGCATTTCAAGCAAACAATTGCCAGCATGGCGCATGCAGCTGAGGCTTACCCAGATCCCTGGGGCTTACCCAGCATGCATTTA
>JAABUK010007771.1_pt1 | contig 15342 bp, 1 predicted proteins | sample 5559141 | NCBI WGS metagenome assembly JAABUK01 (sample SAMN10711869, study PRJNA513367) | rock metagenome | isolation source: Antarctica rocks | place: Antarctica: Victoria Land, Pudding Butte nord | collected 2016-01-03
GGCACGCCCCCCGTCCGCCGAGCCCGCAATCTTTACGCGACGAAGAAACGTCGCGCATAATAAGTCGGGCTCCACGCCACGCAGGGGCGGCGTGGAGCCCGGGCCGCGAAGGCTCGCTCTCCGGGCTATCGGGAGTCAACCCGGGGGACGACCACTCCCCGCGCCCGCCCTCGTCGCGCGATCTCCGATCAGGACCCGCACCCACGTTTCCGCGACCGATGAACCAGCGGCCTCGACCCGCCTCGGGTCGGCAGGAATGCCGCCGACCCGCCGCGAATCGCCCCGTCGCGTGACGACAACCTGTCAAGCGTCCGGTGCCAATATCCTCCGCCGGACGATCGCCAAAAATCTTCACGAAATATCCGTTGCACACGATTGACGTGTTCATTGCTGTTGGATAGCATCGCTGCATGATATTAGGATTGTCGGCGGGAGGGCGTCGCGTGGGAGCGACGCCGGGGCCCGTCGGCGAGCCTCCGGCGCGGTATCGGGACTTCGATCGTCCTCTTTCATCCATCGCTGACCGATTGACGCGGGGCGTCCCGCACTTCATGCTTTCATGAAATAGCGATCGCCGATCGATCGAACACGCCGGTTTGCCTTCCCTCCGATCGCCCGCCACGCGGCGTCGCGTCGTCCTGACATCTGCGGAGAGCCAGACATGAGCCGGGTTGAATCCGAGGGTGAGTCGCGGGTCGGGTCCGATCGCAAGCGGGGCGCGGCCCGCGCCAGGTCGAGGTCGCACCTCCGCCGGCTCGCGCTGGAAGGGCTGGAGGTCCGCCAGCTCCTGGCGTCGAACCTCCCCTCGGCGGCGATCCAGCAGGGATTCGCCGGCTCGCTCGTCGACACGCTCGGGCCCGGGGTCGTCGACGGGATGACCGACCCGGTCGTCGCCGTCGACCCGGCCGACCCGCAGAAGCTGGTCGCCGCCTACGTCGTCAACATCTCGACGAACACGGTGGACAACGGGCAGATCACCTCCTATGTCGGCGCCAGCTACTCGCTCGATGGCGGCCACACCTGGGGCGCCCTCTCGGGCGCGAGGCGCACGATCGGACAGATCGACTTCTCGCAGGCCCCGAGCAACATCGGCCCCGTCTTCCATCAGACGACCGACCCGTCGGTCGCCTTCGACCGCAATGGCGTGGCCTACCTGCTCACCCTGAGCCACACCGGCGAGGCCGCCGGCGTCCTGGACCTCCAGAAGTTCGACTTCTCGACGTCCACCGTCCTGAACCCGCCGGTCGCGATCACGACCAGCCCAATCCTGGTCGATAGCTGGTCCGGCTATAACGCGATCTCGCGGCCGACCCTGGCCGTCGACAACAACCTGCCCGGGTTCATCGATACCGACTCGTCCGGCCGTACCTTCATCCAGTCCGACCCCTACGCCGGGACGGTCTACGTCGCCTACGGCGAGACCGACACGGCGCCCCCGAACGTGGGGGCGCCGTACAACCTCAATACGATCCGGGTCCTCGGCTCGTCGGATCAGGGCCTGACGTTCACGCACGCGGCGTTCGTCGACGACTCGTCGAACCTCAATTTCGGGTCGCGGAACGTCTTCGACCAGTACACCCAGCCGCAGCTCGCGATCAGCCAGGGGCGGCCGGCCGTCCCCGCGACCGCCACGACCCCGGGCGTCCCGGCGGTCCCCGGCGGCCAGGTTTCCATCGTCTACGACGATTACGGCCGCTACGCCAAAACGATCTCGGGCGGGCACACCGGCTTCGACGCGATCGTCCACCAGGTCACCTTCGGCGGCACGGCCTCGACCTGGGTCGGCGAGACCGGGGGGATCAATTCCGCGATCAAGGGGACCGGCAGCACCGACACCCCGGTGGCGACCGACTTCCAGGTCGACGTCAATATCACCGACCCCAAGTTCACCACGGCCAGCGCCCTCGACGCGAGGCTCCAACTCGCCTACCCGAACCTCGCCGAACTCCGGGCCGTCCTGATCCCGCCGACCGGCAGCGGGCTCCAGCCGATCACCCTGTTCCGGAACGGCATCAACGCCGACAGCTCGACCAACGTCAACACCGGCCTGACCGGGTCGACGATCGGCCATGCCCCGTACTCCACCACCGACAGCGGCTTCTCGCTGCTCGGCCCCGGCGCCGTCTTCGACGCCGACGAGACGCGGAACGTCCGCGACGTCGGCGCGCCCTACGTCGGCAAGTTCCGGCCCGAGTCCGGCGGCGCGGGCTTCGCGGCGATCCAGGGCGCGACGGCGGCGCAGCTCAACGGGACCTGGACCCTCCGGATCACCGCGTTCCGGAACCAGACCACCTTCACGTTCCCCTCGCCGAACCTCCGCGCCTTCTCGCTCAACTTCTCCGCCGCCAACATCCCGGGCTACAACCCGACGACCGACCAGCTATCGGCCGAGACCACGATCGCCGACATCTCCTCGATCATCGTCACGCCGATCCCGGGCGCGAACACCTCCAACAAGGCCGCCGGGCAGGCGTACAGCTACAATTTCGACTCGACCGGCGTGAGCGCCAATCCCGCGCACCTGACGACCAGCCCGGTCCAGGCCCTGCCGATCCTGCCCTCCCCCTCGGTCGCTATCGACAACACGCTGGGCGCCTACAGCCCGCACCAGGGCCGGATCTACGTCACCTACATCGGGCGATATGACGACGCCGTCATCGCGGCCGACCAGGCGACGACCGAGGTCATCCTCGTCGCTTCGGACGACGGCGGCCAGACCTGGACGGCGGTCGACCCGGGCAAGGCGTCCTCCTTCTCGTTCGCCACGTCCTACGGCGTCCAGGTCAACGACGACCTCGCGGCCGCCGACGGCTTCTCCGAGGGATACGTCGACGGCCGGAGGCTCCTCCCCGCCCTGGGCCGGCCCAAGCTCAACGCCAAGGTCGCCGTCGACCAGTACACCGGGACCGTCGTCGTCTCCTACCTCGACGCCCGGAACGACGCGTCGCGGGCCCGGGTCGCGACCTATGTCGCGGTCAGTAATGACGGCGGGATGAGCTTCGCCCCCCAGACGTTCGCCAACCCGTCCAGCCTGAATCCTTCGAACGCCGACCTCGACTTCACCTTGGCCCACGCCGTCAACCCGGTCCCGGTCATCGACGCGATCACCGGCAAGGTCGTCGACACCGGCCCCGTCCCCGACAACCAGTCGGGCGGCAATCCCTACGCCGACGCCGCCTTCGGCTACGGCCGCTACGTCGGCCTGGCCGTCGCCGACGGGATGATCATCCCGGTCTGGCCGTCGAACCAGAACCTCGGCCTGGCCGGCACCGTGATCGAGAAGCTTGGCCTCTCGATCGTCTCGTCGGTGATGACCACGGCGTCCGGCCCCCGGGTGATCTCCAGCACCCAGGGCCCCGTCGGCGAGCCCGGCGACACGGTCAACACCCTCCGGGGCCCCGACGGCTCCCCGGTGGCCAACGCCTTCGTCCTCACCTTCGACCGCCCGGTCGACCCGGCCTCGTTCCAGCCCGACGGCCCGGCCGTCCAGGGGGCGAACGGCCAGCTCCTCAACCCGATCGGGACCGGCGACGCCCGGGTCTTCTACCAGGACCCCTACGGGGCCACCAACCTGGCGCAGAACGGCCGCCAGCCGATCGTCGCCAACGGGACGACGGGGACGACCACGTCGACCCTCTCGACCCTCGGCCACCCCGGTCAGCCGATCGTCGCCGGCCGCCTGCACGTCTACCTGACCGGCTACACCAGCACCACCGGGCTGACGATCCGGCTCACCGCCCCGAACGGCCAGGTCTTCAACGTCCCGGTGGCGTCGGACCCGAACACGACGGCGACCACCGTCAACGGGACCTTCGCGTTCCCGGCCAACCTCGTCGGCGGGATCCTCGACGGCTCGTACAAGCTGAGCATCTCCGGGGGCGTCTCGACCGTCGCCACCGCGCTCCAGAGCTGGTCGCTCCAGCTCAACGGCGTGTCGACCGGCCTGCGCGTCCTGAGCATCGTCCCGGTCCCGAACTTCGCCGACCCCCTCGACGACGGGTCGCACGGCTACACCACCTTCAAGGTGACCTTCAGCCCGGTCGACCCCAACAACGGCGTCGCCACGGGCGTCGGCACGTATAGCTACGTCATCAGGCCGAACGTCAGCGACCGGATCAGGAGCGTCGGTGCCCCGATCGTCACCGACGGTGAGCAGGGTGACGTCGTCTACAACGGCCCGGCCGCCGGGCCGACCGGCGCGTCCGGCGACGTCGACCTCCTCGCGACCTCGCTGGCCGTCACCGGGCATCCCAATCAATTCCTCGTCCCCGATCCCCAGAATCTCGGGGTCGACGCCGGGACGGTGTCGGCGGTCATCAACGTCGGGTCGGCGGGGGGGCCCGCGCCCAGCGCCCGGAACCTTTCCGTCTACCTCGCCACGCCCGACGGCCACCGGATCCTGATCGCGTCCCCGGGCCAGTTCCCCACCAGCAACGGCGGGACGACCCTGACGCTGACCAACGTCGCGTTCTCGACCCCGCTGTTCGAGGTCCCGCTGGACGGGACTTACACCCTCCTGGTGAGCACCGGCGGGTTCGAGCAGACGATCCGGGTCGCGAGCTGGTCGCTGACCCTCAACGGCCAGTTCGAGACCCCGACCCTCCCCTCGGCCACGGCGGCCGCCAACGCCCTGGCCCCGAACGTCCCGCTCCCGCTGGTCGGGACCGCCACGGCCACGTCGCTCCTCACGGTCGTCGGGCATCCCGGCAAGGTCGTCGGGTCGGGCTCGGTCACGGTCTCGCTGTATGACAGCAATGTCGCCGACCTGACGATCACGCTGGTCGGCCCCGGCGGGGTCAGCTATCAGCTCCCGCGGGCCTTCGGCGCCGTGCTGAACCAGACCTACTCGCTGCCCGACACCTTCGCCGGCCAGCCGGTCGACGGCCTCTATCAGCTCAAGATCACCGGGGCCAACGGCGCCGACCTCGGCCAGCTCGTCAACTGGTCGGTCCGCCTGACGCCCGAGGCGTTCCTGGGCCAGTTCGTCACCTCCGCGTCCTCGGCCGCGATCGTCGCCGGGACGACGACGGTCCCGATCGACGTGGGCGGCTTCGCCGGCGAGTCGATCGCGGGCGGGTCGCTGATCATCACCCTGACGGGGATCACCGCGTCGTCGGTCCAGCTCCTCGGGCCGGCCGGGCAGGTCTTCACGCTCCCGGTCAACGCCGGGGTCCTGGGGACGCAGACCATCGCCCTCCCGGCCGACTTCCTCGCGGCCCCGTTCGGGACCTACCGGCTCCAGATCGTCGACAACAACGCGATCGACGTCGGCAGGCTGTTCAGCTACACGATCGCGCTGGCCCCGAAGGGCCTCAACGGCAACGCGATGGATCAGAACGCCGACGGGATCGGCGGCGAGGACCCCGAGACCGCGCCGTTCACCGGGCTCTCGGCCGGCGACGATTACGCCGTGCCCGGCCCGGCCCCGACCTCATCGACGGCCGTCTTCTCCGGGGCGGGGCTCCCGGGGGGCCCGTACAACACGACGACCCTCCCGCTGATCGTCACCGGCCCGCACATCATCGCCACCAACGTCACCGGGAAGGGCGGGGCGACCACCGGGACCACCCCCGACCACCTCGTCGTCAACGACCAGGTCGGCTCGATCGCGGTGACCTACGACCGGAACGTCCAGGTCGCCAGCGTCGCCTCCTCGCAGATCCTCGGCGTCCTCGGGCCGGCGGGCCCGATCACCGGCCCCCGGACCTTCACCACGGGCGGGATCTCGCAGGTCTACAACGCGTCGTCCGACCAGATCGGCAAGCAGATCCCGAAGGCCGTGGACACCACCACCAACGGGACGCTGACCTCGACCCTGCCGATCTTCAACACCGGCCTGACGATCTCCAGCCTCCGGGTCACCGTCAACGTCACCGACCCGAACGACGCGGACCTGACCCTGACCCTGATCGCCCCCGACGGCACGAAGTACATCCTGGCCCAGAACGCCGGCGGCAACGGGGCCAACTTCACCAATACCATCTTCAGCGACACCCCGCCGCCCAACGGGTTCCTCCCGGCGATCGGGACCGGCGTGGCGCCGTTCTCGCTGACCTACAAGCCGCAGCAGTCGCTCGGCGGGCTCTCGAACCAGACGCTCGACGGGATCTGGCAGCTCCAGATCGACAACCGATCGACCGCGAACTCGGGGGTCCTGAACGCCTGGTCGCTGTCGGTGACGCCGCAGGTCCCCCGGACCGCCGGCTCGTCGTTCACCTCGTCGCTGTCGATCCCGAACCCCGACAAGTCGTTCACGATCGGCCACCTGGCCGTCCAGCTCAACATCACCGCGACGAAGGATTCGGACATCACCGCGGTCCTGGTCGCCCCCGACGGGACTCGGATCGGCCTGTTCGGGTTCGTCGGCGGCAACGGCTCGAACTTCGTCGGGACGATCCTCGACGACTCGGCGACGATCGGGATCGGGGCGGGCGTGGCCCCGTTCTCCGGGACCTACAAGCCGGTCGACCTGACCTCGTTCGGCTACGCGACGCTGACCTCGCAGATCGGCAAGGCGATCGACGGGACCTGGAAGCTGATCCTCACCGATCAGACCAATGACAACCTCGGCGTCGTCCTGAACTCGTGGTCGCTGATCGCCACGCCGCAGCTCAAGATCAAGGCGCTCCAGACCTACACCTCGACCGACACGAGCCCGCAGACCTACACCTCGACCGACCTGAGCACTCAGGTCTACGCCTCGGTCGACGCGACCCAGGGCAACCCGGTCCCGATCCCGAACGTCGGCGGCCAGTCGATCACGTCGAGCATCCAGTTCACGCCCGACACCTCCGCCAACCCGTTCACGATCGCCGACCTCCGCGTGGCCCTGAGCATCGACTACTCGCGCGATAGCAACCTGTCGGCGACCCTGACGGCGCCCGACGGGACGGTGATCCCGCTCTTCGCCGCGGTCGGCGGCAACGGTTCGAACTTCGGCGGCACGACCACCTTCGGGACCATCGATTACACCGTGCTCGGCGACGACGGGACGGTCCCGATCACCTCGGGCCGGGCCCCGTTCGACTCGACCCGGAACGGCGGGTCGTATCTCAACCCGGACGTGGTGTATCGGCCGCTCTCGCCGCTCTCGGCGGCCCGGGGCAAGGTCCTCAACGGCGGGACCGGCGTCTGGACGCTGACGGTCACGAACAACCAGTCCTCGTCGCTCGGCGGGATCTTCTACGGCTGGGCGCTGATCGCCACGCCGCAGCCGGTCCCCGCGACCGGCAATTTCCCGGTCGGGGCGATCCAGCCGGCCGAGCCGATCCCGGTCATCGGCGACTCGTCGCCCGTCCCGCTCCGATCGACCATCACCTTCGCCGACACCGCCGGGACCTTCAACATCGCCCGGCTCGATGCGAACCTCTCGCTGACCGCGCCGGACCTGTCGCAGCTCTCGGCCTACCTGATCGCCCCCGACGGCGTCTCGCAGCAGCTCTTCGCCGTCGGGGCCCTCTCGGGCACGTCCTACAACGGGACCCTGTCGGATCTGGCCAACTTCGTCGGGATCCCGCTCTCGGTCCCGGCGACCTCGACCACCACCGCCCTCGGGACGACCAGCACGCCGGCCCTCGGGACCTGGACGCTGGAGGTCTTCAACAACAACGTCGTGGACGGGTCGCCGCGGGTCGAGGGCCGGAACACCGGCGGCCTCGGCGGCGGGGCCCTCCTCGGCTGGTCGCTGACCGCCACGCCGATGGCGGTCGCCCAGGGGCAGGCCGCGACGCCGATCCCCGTCACCCCCGCCCTGTCCGTCGCCGGCGTCGAGACGGGGGGCTCGGTCCTGGCCTCCCGGATCGTGATCAACGACGACGTCCCGGCCAGCCAGCTCAAGCTCCGGCTCAACCTGACCTCGCCGGTCAACTCCGACCTCACGGCCATCCTGGTCGGGCCGAACGGGCGTTCGATCGTCCTGTTCTCCGGCTCGAGGTCGAACGGGGCGGATTACGCCAACGTCCTCTTCGACGACAACGCCGCCACCCTGATCGACAACGCCAGGGCCCCCTACAGCGGGACCTTCCGGCCCGACGGCTCGCTGTCGAGCCTGACCTCGGGCTCGATCAAGGGGACCTGGACGCTGATCATCGGCGACGCCAACCCGAACGACGCCCAGGCGGTGCTCCGGTCGTGGTCGATCGTCAACACCCCGCCGGCGGGGACCGCCCTGGCCAACACCTTCGACATCTCGTTCCCGACCCAGCAGCTCAGCGGGACGTACACGGTCACCGCCGGCTCGGGGATCCTCGGGGCCGCGCCCTCGGTCGCCCTCGGGAATCCGGCCGCCCCGTCGGACCCGTCGCTGGGCACCCCGGTCAACGCCAACCTCAACGCGGGGGTCGACGTCCTCCGCGGGATCAGCGCGACCGGGGCGGTGGCGACCACCCAGGTCGTCTACAACTCGCCGGCCGTGCCGGTCGGGATCCGGGCGGGGACGGTGGCCAGCCCGAGCGTCCTGAACGCGCAGCTCCTGGTCCCCGACAACTTCCTGATCCAGGGGAGGACCGCCGCGGGGCTCCCCGGGCTGACGGTCCAGCTCAACATCGTCTTCCCGACCGACCAGAACCTGGCCGCCGTCCTGATCGCCCCGGACGGGACCAGGATCCCCCTGTTCACCCGGGTCGGGGCCGGGACCAATACGGCCAACTTCACCAACACGATCTTCGACGACACGGTCAACCCGCCCGCGCCGATCGACTCGGCGGGCAACGGATTCGCCGGCCGGTTCAACCCTGAGACGCCGCTGAGCAACCTCGCCGGCAAGCTGTCCGGCGGGCTCTGGACGCTGGAGATCTCGAACAACGGCGCCCGGACCGGCTCGCTGACGAGCTTCTCGCTGACGTTCCAGAAGCCGCTGCCGAGCAGCGGCCTGGGCGACCCGGTCGCCGACCGGCAATCGACCTCGTTCCGGATCTTCAACATCGCGCCGACGAACCCGCTGGCCAACGACACCTGGACGGCCATCGGGCCGGCCGGCGTCATCACCACGGCGGGCCAGCCGAACACCTTCGCCGGGCCGGTGGCGACGGTCGCCTATGACCCGTCGGACCCGACCCGGAACACGGTCTACGTCGGGGCCGCCAGCGGCGGGATCTGGAAGACCACCAACTTCCTCACCACCAGCCCGGGCGGGCCGACCTACACCCCCGTGACCGACTTCGGCCCGAACTACGGTTTGAACGTCGGGAGCATCGCGACCTACGCCCGCAACGCCGACCCGAATCAGACCATCCTGATCGCCGGGACCGGCTTCGCCCAGGCCAGCTACCCGTACCAGGGGACCAGCCCGGGCTTCAACAACTACGGCGGGACGGCCGGCCGGGGCGTCGGCTTCCTCAAGTCGTTCGACGGCGGGACCACCTGGACCCTCCTCGACAGCCTGGTCAATGTCGACGCCTCGGGCCGTCCGCTGCCGGAGAGCCAGAGGGACCACAACTTCGTCGGCGACTTCACCTACAAGGTCGTGATCGACCCGACGCCGCTGCCCAACGGCAAGCTGATCGTCTACGCCGCCATGGGCGGGCCGAAGGCCGGCCTCTACCGGAGCCTCGACGGCGGCGACACCTGGTCGCTCCTCTCCGGGAACTTGCAGTCCGGCGGCCGGGCCGCCGCCGCCACCGACATCATCCTGGACCTCAACAGCAAGAGCCCGACCACGGGCAACATCGACATCATTTACGCCGCATTCTCGGGCCTCGGGGTCTACACGAGCACGAACCGGGGCCTGGGCCTGGTGCTCATGAACGGCCAGCTCGGCTCGAACCCGCTGATCACCGACGGCCGCCTCTTCCCCGCCCCCTCGACCACCGTGGCCAGCCAGGGGGTCACCCCCAACGGCGCCGCCGACGCCCGGATCGTCCTGGCCAAGCCCGCACTGACCGGCAAGGCCGTCGAGGACCTCCTGTATCAGGACTGGCTCTTCGCCGCCGTCGAGGGCGAGAACGGCCGCTTCGTCGGCCTCTACATCACCAAGGACCGGGGCCAGAACTGGACCAGGGCCCGGCTCGAGGACGTCCCGAGCGCCGGCTCCGCCCTCGGGATCGCCACGCCGACGAACGACAATAACCAGGGCTACGACTACGACGTCACCGCCAATCAGACGAATCCGGGGAACGAGGATTACGTCAATAACGGCAACTACTCGATGACGATGACGATTGATCCGACCAATCCCAACATCGTCTATCTCGGGGGGACCCAGGACTTCCAATCGACCGGCCTGATCCGGGTCGACCTGACCAACGTCTACGACGCCCACAACCTGACCAGCTTCGACGACAGCCGGAACGACGGCGGCAAGCTGCACTACGCCACCCAGGGCGCGGTCCAGGTCGACAACCCGGCGAAATACATCCAGGGGGTCACCTACCCGTATGACCCGTTCACCGGGTCGCCCGGCGTGCCGACCCCCTACGTCAACTTCCGCCACGCGCCGAACACCGGGGTCCCCGGCACCAGCCCGTTCAACATCAACGCCACCCTGGTGGTCGACCACGCGGCGTCGCAGGCCGGGGGCGGGCCCGACTTCGTCAACGACGGGACCCACGTGAAGTGGTCCTCCTTCGACGAGGCCCTCAAGGCCAACGCCGGCGACCTGACCGGCTCGACGAACCTGCACTACTCGACCGCGTTCATCGACCCCCTCACCGGCGCCGTCCGGCTGATCTTCGCCGACGATCAGGGCGTCTTCACCGCCGTCGTCAACGCCGACGGGACCCTGAACAACGGGATCGGCAACGTCCAGGCCGTCAACTACAGCCGGAACGGCAACCTCCAGAATCAGCAGTTCTACCGCGGGGCCGCCCAGCCTTCGGCCCTGGCCGCCCAGGCCGCCGGCGCCCTCTTCTACGCCTCGGGGCAGGGGATCCTGGCCGCCCAGTCCGACCCGAACATCCTCAACAACGGCAACATCACCTGGGACAACACCGCCGTCCTGAGCCCGTCGACGACCTCGCCGCGGTCCTCGCAGGCCAACACCTCGATCCTCACATCCGACCGCGGCGGCGTCGGGATCGCCACCGACCCGACCGGCGGCTCGACGATCGCCAACCCGACCGGGGTCGGCCCGTCGGTCTACGAGTTCGACGTCCCCTCGCTCGGCGGCAACCTGTCCGACTTCTTCCGGGTCAACGGCGTCGGCCGGACCACGGGCCTCGACAACAATTTCCGGCTCGAATATCCGTTCGGCAACTACCGGTTCACCGCCACCACGGGCAACCCGTCGATCACGACCGGGACCACGACCAACAGCCTGATTCCCGAGGGCGAATTCGTCGTCAACCCGCTGAACGGGTCGCAGATCCTGATCAGCTCGACGACGGGCACGCTCTACCAGTCCACGACCAAGGGCGTGCAGTTCTCGCCGATCGGATTCGCGTCCGACTTCGGCAACCCGGGCGACGTCCGCACCGCCTACGCATCGGCCCTGGCCTACGGGGCCCCCGACACGATCGGCGTGGGGAATCAGAATAACTTCATCTACGTCGGCACGGTCGGCGGCGGGATCTACGTCACGCAGGTCGGCGGCGAGGCCCAGGGCCAGGCGTCGGGCTGGATCGACAGGTCCGCCGGGCTCGACGGCTCGTCCGTCGTCGGGGTCTATCCGTCGCCGAACCAGGGGAGCCACGAGGCCTATGCCATCACCCTGGAGGGGATCTACTACACGCCCGACTCGCTCGCGACGCCCTGGGCGAACATCACGGGCAACCTGACCCAGATCCAGCACAGCTCGTTCGGCCAGACCGCGCTGGCCGAGTCGGTCTTCTCGACCTTCGGGAGCACCGACCCGACGACGAACAGCGGGCAGTTCGGCGGCTTCCGCTCGATCGTCGCCGACTACCGGTATGCGATCCCCGGCGGGGTCGACGCCAATGGCAACGCGGTCGTCCACCCGGTCATCTACGTGGCCGGCTACGGCGGCGTGTTCCGGACGCTCGACAACGGGCAGACCTGGACGCAGTTCCCGAACACGGCGTTCGACTCGTCGCCGGTCGACGGTGGCTATCTCCCGAGCGTCGAGGTGACCGACCTCCAGCTCAACATCGGGGCGATCAACCCGGCCACCGGCCGGCCGACCCAGGTCGCCGGCGACCCCGAGGTCCTGCTCGCCACGACCTTCGGCCGCGGTGCCTTCGCCATCCGGCTGGCCCCGGACATCTTCCCGACGACGATCTCGCTCGACACCTCCCTGCCCGCGCCGGGCGGGAGCGCCTCGGGGGCGGCCTTCGGCAATCCCAACATCACCAACGTCAAGACGCCCTACCTCGACGGCGTCAGCGAGATCTCGAACTTCGGCAACGTCGTCACCATCACCCTGATCGACCAGACCCCGGGCGCGGGCTTCGGCAAGGTGATCGGGACCGGGACCACCGACGCGTTCGGCAAGTTCAGCGTCCGGGTCGTCAACGACGGATCGGACCCGTCCTTCTTCGTGGACGGGCCCAAGGTCATCGGGATCCAGGCGACCGACACCTCGGGGGCGAAGGGGAACATCACCACGTTCTCCTACGTCCTCAAGGCCACCGCGCCGCTGGCCCCCGGGGCCCCCGACCTGACCCTGGCCACCGACAGCGGGCGGTCGTCCACCGACAACATCACCAACTCCACCGCGCCGGCCTTCGACGTGACCACGACCGAGCCGACCACGAGCCTGGTCCAGCTACGGAGGTCGAGCGTCCTCAACGGGGGCTACATCGTCGTCGCCTCGTCGCCGGCCGGCTCCAGCCCGATCCGGCTGATCGACACCAACCTCGCCTCGCTGGGGACCTCGATCAACCAGACGTTCTACTACCAGGCGGTCCAGGTCGACCAGGCGGGCAACGTCAGCCTGCCGACGGCGCCCCTGGCCGTCAGGATCAACACGATCGCGCCGGCCGCGCCCTCGGCGATCACGCTCGACCCGACCACGAACACCGGGCCGGCCCTCCCGCCGTTCATCACCAGGAATCCCAACCCGCTCTTCGACGTCAACGGCGTCCTGCCGGGCAACCAACTCGCCCTGGTCCGGTCGATCGGCGGGGCCCAGGCCACCACGGTCGGCTACGGGACCGTCGGCTCGGGCCAGGTCAAGGACGTCATCGGGGTCGCGCCGGGGTTCGACGGCTCGTATCTCTACCAGGCCGTCCAGGTCGACGTGGCCGGGAACGTCAGCTCGTTCGGGCCGGGGCTCCTCGTCCAGATCGTCCGGACGCTCCCCGCGGCCCCGACCCTGGTCCTCAACGACGTCGGCCCCGCGGCCAACCCGCTGATCACCCCCGTCCGGACGCCCCGCCTCAGCGGCCAGCTCCCGCTCGGGAGCAACACCGCCGGCCTGAGGATTGACATCCTCAACGGGCTCAACGGGCCGATCCTGGCGACCACCACGGTCTCCAACGGCCTGACCTACGCCACCCAGATCACCACGCCACTCCCGGACGGGACGTATAACCTCTACGCCCGGATCACCGACAGGGCGGGCAACCAGAACTTCAGCCCCAAGCTCACCGTGACGATCAAGGCCACCGGCCCGCGGATCGTCCCGACGATCTCGATCCTTCCCGCCGACGATACCGGGATCAAGGGCGACGGCGTCACCGCCAACCGGGTCCCGCGCTTCATCGGCGTCACCGACCCCGGGGTCGTGGTCCGGCTCTACTCGGTCGGCGCCAATGGCGTCTACCAGTTCCAGGCCCAGGCCACCTCCTCGACGGTCAACGGGTCGTTCACGCTGGCTTTGTCCAACGCCCTGACCGACGGCAACGCCCAGCTCGTCGCCCAGAGCACCGACATCGCCGGGAATGTCGGGGCCCTGAGCCGGCCCTTCAGCTTCCGGATCATCACCGTCGCGGGCGACTACAACAACTCGGGGACCGCCCAGGTCGCCGTCTTCCGGCCGATCAGCACGGTCGGGGCCACCGGGACCGACGACTCGGAGACCTACTACATCCGGAACGTCGGGGCCGCGAAGATCGACACGACCGCCGGCCGCGACATCCCGGTCCAGTATGACTTCGACGGTGACGGCAAGGTCGACCTGGTCGCCGATCGCATCAACACCTCGGAGTACTACGGTGTCAGGACCACGCAAGGGTTCTACGACCGGCAGTACGGCCAGGGCGGGTCTTCGGTCCCGGTCTCCGGATACTACGCCGGCAACGGGATCTTCACCCTGGCCGACTACCGCGCCTCCACCGCGACCTGGACCGTGGACCTCCCCACGGCCGGCGGCCTGAACCTCCAGTTCGGCCTGCCCAATATCGACATTCCCGTGCCGGCGGCCTACGACGGCAACGGGACGACCGAGATCGCCACGTTCCGGCCGCTCGCCACCAGCCCGACAGCCCTCGACGGCGACACGTTCAGCGTCCACACGGCGAGCTACAACTACTCGATCCCGTTCTCTCGGGTCTCCGGGTTCACCTACAAGGTGGGCGACATCCCCGCCCCGGCGGATTACGACGGCGTCGGCCGCGACGAGTTCGCCGTCTACCGCCCGAGCACGGCCGAGTTCTTCGTCCTGAACACGCCCAGCGTCTTCAACGTCGCGACCTGGTCGCTGCGGACCTATCGGATGAACCTGCCGGGCGGGCCGAGCACGGCCGACCAGCCGGTCGCGCAGGATTACGACGGCAACGGCAAGGCCGACTTCGCCGTGTATCGTCCCGGCAACGCGACGTTCTATGTCGTCCACAACACGACCGGGTTGCAGGACGCCATCCAGTTCGGTGCCTCGGGGGTGGACGTCGCCGCCGCCGGCCCGCTCCTCTACCGGCTCTCGGCCCTCCGGGGGCAGTTCGCCACCGGCGCCGGGTTCCCGACCCAGAGCGGCAACACCTCGTACGGGCCGAACCAGACATCAACCGGGACGTTCCGGGCGATGGCCGCCGGGTCCTCGTCCTCGACCGTCGGGACGCCCGCCGCTTCCTTCGCCTCGTCCTCGGCGATCGCCTCGCCGGCCGCCGCGACCGCGACCGCCCCGGTCGTGGCCGCCTCGGAAGTCCAGACGCCGGCTTCGAAGTCGGTCGTCCTCTCGACGTCCCCGAAGGTCCCGGTCACCGTCTCGTCGAGCACGCCCCGGGCGGTCGTCGCCCAGCAGGTGACCAGGACCGGCGATCCCGCCAAGACCCCGACCGTCGCCGCCCGGAGCCGGGCGCGGACGATCAAGGCGGCGGCCATCAAGGTCGACACCAGGGCCCATCAGGTCGCCGACGATCGGGCCCATCAGCCGAAGGTCAAGCCCTCCAGGGCCCAGCACGAGGACGCCGTCGCGGCGGCCCTCCATCACCTCGGCTCGATCAAGAAGGGCCTTCGCCACGCCTGATCGGCAACCCTTCGCGATCGGATCGAACGGGCCGCGGCCGGGCG
>JAABUK010007772.1_pt1 | contig 15341 bp, 15 predicted proteins | sample 5559141 | NCBI WGS metagenome assembly JAABUK01 (sample SAMN10711869, study PRJNA513367) | rock metagenome | isolation source: Antarctica rocks | place: Antarctica: Victoria Land, Pudding Butte nord | collected 2016-01-03
AGTCCTCCCAATCCGCTCATCTGCCGTAGCTTATGACAGATCCTGATGCAAATCCCAATCGATCCGATGTTTCGAGTCCTCCCAATCCGTTCATCTGCCGTAGCTTATGAAAGATCCTGATGCAAATCCCAATCGACCTGAAGTTGCTCCCGAGTCGCGAAGTCTTCCCAAGCTCCTCCAACGTAGAAATACTCAGGGTCGTAGGAGTTTGCTGTGGGAAACTCGTTCATGCTGCCCTCGCCTTCGTACATTGGCTCGCTAGAGACTTGGTTGGTAGCGAGATCGTGAGCTGTTTCGAAGCGGTTTTCAAAGTCCTTGGTATCGAAGTATGCACCCAGATCGAAAGCTGGACCACTTTCTGTCGGGTACTGGTCACCACTGTTCCCGGAGAAATTGTAAGTTGGAGTATCGTTGAAAATAGAGAGCCCCATGATGTTTGCTGACTTATTCATCTCATCGAAGTTGCCATAGTTATTGCTTACGAAAATGCCTGAGCTTGTCAAGTCGCCAGAGGAGGCCTCACTTTCTGTCGGGAAGCTAGCTGTAAGGCCTGGTGTGAGCTCCTCGGACAGTGAGGGTGGTAGTGGGCTCCAAGACTCCACTTCCTTGCAGCAATCACACTCTTTGTATGACTCATCTCCCAAGTCAATAGACACATCCTGGCTGTCTCCATTCTTTAGCTTCCTTCTCTTGGAGGTGCCAGAGCCAGAACCTTTTGTTCGTGGTACCTTCCGGTTAGCGGGCTTGCTGCAAACCGATTTGACTTCATCAATCCATTCTTTGTGCAAACGTTGATCTCTGCCTGGAACCCACGTACACACTGGACAGCCGCGGTCGAAGGTCTCGTTTTCTACACGCTTGTTCTTTGTTCGGTCAAACCAACTGACAGGGAGGCAAACATCTGAAAGCTTCTTCCAATTGTTCACGCCATGAATTCTTGCTCGTTCTTGAAGGAGGATAGTCAACTCCCATGCAGCCAACATCGAACGGTCCATGGAATGCAGTTCCTCCGTAGCCAATTCTGATTTGAGGACAAAATGGTCAATCGGGAAAGTCGACTCGTACAAATTTGTCTCGTTGACATCAAATGGCTCTTTGTAATACTTGCCGGCACCATCCCGACTTCGTCTCGTCAATCGAACCTTGGTCAGTCGGTCTTGGCGTGCGGCACAGACATTCAGGATGGTGTTCAGCATGATATTCTGATGTGAAAGACCTTCGATAGCTTCAACATCTGTGCGATGTGGAACTTCTCTACGTTCATAGCTGGTCCAACTGCCAAGTATCATGCGACACTCGCGTCTGCAACGATTCTGGAGAGCATTCTTATCAAGCTTCTTGAGGCCAAGTTTGGGGTCTTCAATCTGACGATCAAGAATATCTTGATATGTGATACGGGAATCGATGCGGCGCCAGGCTTCAATCAGCCATCCTGAAACATCAAGGGAGATGCGGCGCGGAAGTATTGAAATGTCTCGAACTGGCTTTTTCTGACTTCTAACTTTGACCTTGACAATTTTGCCATTATCTCTGAGCAAACCAACCCGCTGTCCGTGATACTCAGACTTTGGTGGCTTGAGATAAAAGAGAATGTCTGGCAGATTGTCTTCAGACCATTCCTTATCATGTGGATAGGGTGAAGTAACAAGTGCTTCACTGGCTGGCATCTTCCCAACTTTTAAAATTGTCAGACACAGGTATGGACATAACGTGAAAGTACTGACACTTCTTTATGAGGAACTGTTTCTGTTCCCAGTTGAAGCCAACCCACTTTTTTCCGTCACGACCTCGTTTTGTCCCTGGTCTCTTTCCTGAAGTAGCAACGTCAGATGGTGCGCCTTCAGAATTAGTGCTCTCTGGGTCAGGGACTTCGGTCGTGAGGCTCTGTGACGATGAACTCTCATCCACAAGACTTCCTTTGGTCAAGCTGCCTTCATCGTTGTTATCAGACATTCTGAAGGGAGCTAAAATGGTACCGGGTTTAGCTCGAGATGTAATGCTACCGATCTTGATGAGATTCTGTTGCAAGTGATTTAGCATCGATGAAGTCAGACAGCGTCGGTATGGCTATACTCACAGTATCTAGCTGTTCAAAGAAGGTCTTGAACTTTGGTCACGGTACTTGGTGTGGCGTCAGCTGAACGTTGGTCTTCGCTATTTCAGCTTCAAGCCGATCAGGCCTGAACGGCGAGAGGACGCCGGGAACCCCTTTTTCTTTGTGAATAAAGAGCTTCAGGGTACTTGTTTGATAGACAAAGTTAGGAGAAACGTTTGTCACCCTATCGGCGACGAGATCGAAGCGGTGTTGTGGACAAAATATTCTTTTGCGGTGAGCTTAGTTGCAAGTGGTTGGCCAAAAAATCTGAGGGCTCAAGAAGTGTTGTTGACGAACACCACGCTGCACACAAAAGCACTAGCGCCTTTCCCACCATAAACACTTAGCAGAGTTGCGGTCTGGGTCTTCTGCTTTCATGCTTTGCTCTTCTGAAAATTGTGATCTTTGTGGCTGTTCGCTTCGTGCAGATCATTTATATTGGAGTAAGACATCCACCCAGTTATAGGAGATGAGAAAAATCCCAAGAGAGTATCCGAATAGTAATCTCCTCCACAACAGCGAGTGACCTACCAAGCAAGCTCTTCGATACCAAACAGCAACTCAGGCCTTCCTCCAAACCGCCAACATTCTTGTCCATCATGATACACTATGCTGCATATCTCTTAGGACCCTATTTTCGACTTCCTATCCCTTGCCTTGATCGGGGGGCTCTGACGCAGCTGTCTCGGAGTCTTACCTTTTTTGAGTCCAAAAGACCTGCGCACATAATCGGTAGCCGGCTTGATGGCCCGTATGGGAAGGTGGATGAGGGACCAAACAAACTGGATGGGGAGAACCACAACGGCACACATCCAATTGAGGAGTATGAGCATGAAATTCTTTGGCTGGCTTTCAGCGTTTCGTTGAACAGCAGCTGCAAGGACGACAACATCCTTCAGCCTGGATTCGAGGTCTTGCAAGCGCGCTTCGGTCTGCAGAGACGAGATTGTGGTGCGCTTCTCGTATCGTCTTACAGCTCGATTGAGAGCATCGAGATCCGGCTGTAAGGACTTGCGAGTCTCTGAGACGGCCTGAGCTGTGGCCTTCGCAGCGTTGATATCGGTGGCAATAGCTGCGCTCTTGCCACGGCTCTCCACAGAATCGGCCACATGAGCTTCTAACTCTTCAACCCTTTTGACCACGTCAATTACTTGCCCAGATTCAAGTCTCTGTTCGTCATCAGCTGAACTCGCGTTGACCACCCTCTGCAGAAACAGCGTTCGTGCTTGGATCATCTTGACAAGGTGAGATACAGGCCGTATCTCGGAAGCCAACAGAAAGACGGTCAAATTGTAGTTGGACACAAGGCCTTCCGATGGCCGGGATAGCTGTCCTCTTATCGCATGAAGAAGCCATGCTCCAATGGTGGGAAACAAGAAACAAGACAAGAGTGCCAGCAGTTCATGCCTTCGCAACTCCTTCTGTGCTGCTTCGATGCTGGGATTCTGTCGATGCAGCTGTTCCGCACTGCTGTCTTGCGATGGCTGTGGAGGAGACTTGTCTTGTTGTGACAGTAAGGCGGGATCCGGGTCTTCATCATCACTTTTCTCTTCAGTAATAGTGTCAAAGGTAGAAAAGTCAACACGCTCGGTTGGGCTAGTTGCTTGTGCAGACCGATACCAATCCCTGAAACATATCAATGAAAAAACACGAGAACACAGGTATTGAGAGGATGGCTCACCAAGGCAGCCTCACGGCCCAGTTCAGGAAGATAGCTGCCAAAGCTAATAAGGTCATGTCGGTGATGACAGCACTGCCATCATGAAAAAAGAGACCTCCCACTGCTGGAAGTAATGCAAGTCCCAACGGGATCGAATGCCAATGAGAAGTTTCGTTCACATGATCACATTGGCCGCCGCCCTTCACGCGAGGCAAAAAAAGATCATCTGTCGAGGAGCGAAAAGACCTCCGTGTTTCTGAAACATTGTCCGAGAACAAGGAGCTCCTCCTCCGATTTGAAGGCATATTGCCGTCCGCGAAAGCAGCTGACCGTGCCACAGGTCGGTGACGCAGGCGAGGTGGACTCGGACTACGGCGTCCTCCAGTAGGAGAAGGAGTTGGTAACGTCACGCTTGACGGCTTCTCCATTGTCCTGAGCAATTGGTTGTTGTGTTCAATAGGAGTCAATCAGAAGTGGTGAAGAAGTGACACGAAGGAAGGCGCATGGAAAAGGTGAAGAACGCGTCAATGAAGTGAACTGCGACTGCTGAATACCTAGAGAAAAGGCATGACGGCATTCATAATCCGAGTCAGGATGAACTCCGAGGCAAGACGCCCATTGAGGAGGTCGAGATGATGACTGGGTTGATACGTGCTTCAGAGGAAGATGGAAAGGCCAGGGAGCAGTCGGTGGAGGAGTAATATACAGAAGATCGCGGTCCTGTCGTGTGCCGATGATGCAGCGGTGATCGGCACGGACCTCTGCCATTTCCTTGCTCCGGGAAAGCGGAAGCGGCCAATGAGACTTGGCCCGCGTATTCATGACATACTTGGATTTCGAGGTCCGACTACCATCAACGTACCATCAGCCACATAGCACTTCATCGACATGCCTACGACTGGGCAATCGCATCTGTCACTATAGAACTGCCTTTGAATTACGGCTTGGACCAGCCCTATGGAGAGGTGTCCCAAGAATGGCAACGATAGCGCCTTTGTTCTCCGAATTCTGGGCAATGCCTCATCACCAGATTCCTCTCGATTATCTTCTACCAAGACACCATCTTCATCTGTACGTTGAGGCCAACCCTGGGGGTGAATGCAGGATCGGTGCTGCATCTGGCTCCATATACTTGATCAGGCATCGTGGGAAACTCCGCCGTCGTTCTCAGGCTTGATGAACGTTCTCTCCCACTGGTTACCCATAAGAATTCCGTTCAAGGCATGCACGGACCGCAGTCCTATTCAGCACCCGAAATGGTAACGCTCCTCCTACTTCTCCCAGCAAGTCAGCCGCTTGCTCAATCTATTGCTTCAGTTGTCTCTAATGTCTTTCATGAATTCTGGTGATGGGCTTTGTTGCTGCGTAAAGCATGGTGGCATTCTGTGATGACGAGCCCAACATGGACCAAATATGCACCAAATGCTGGATGGGGCTTGATCCACTCTCCTCCTGAGTTTACATACTCTCTCATCTCTACCCGCTTCTGCCTCTTCCATTTGTTTCCTTGCCGTCTCTCCTCTTGACTGTCATCTCCTTTGCCTCCAGAACAGCCACAACGCCTACCATACCACCAACTGGCCTGACGTTCTTGGAGTTCGTAGAGATGGATCCATCTATCTCTCAAGACTCTGCAGTACCCAGGTCTCTGTCGTCCATACTTCTTCCAACACTCGCAGGACTTTCCGTCGTACTCTGCTTGCCTCCTCTCGTAACGCATCTGGAGTCACGTAATGTGGCTGCCGCAGTCCTTGTCTTCTGGATCACCTTGGACAATATCTTCAATTTTATCAACCCCCTGATATGGCCCACGGATGATCTCGAGACACGGTGGAATGGCCACGGTCTCTGCGATATCGAAGTCAAGCTCAATCTTGCATCCAGCACCGCTATCCCGGGTGCTTTGATATGCATCTTTCGGCAACTCGCCATCATCCTGGATACGGATAACACAACACTTGTCCCTAGTCGAGGTCAACGTCGCCGACGCATTGCATTTGAGGCGTTTTTCTGCATCATATGTCCCCTGTACATGGTAGCCGCCCATTTCGTCGTCCAGACATTTCGCTATTACATCTTTGCAATTAGTGGATGCGTGCCATCCTTCGATAGCAGTTGGCCTGGCATCATCTTGATATTTATACCGCCGTTGGTTCTCTGTGCCATTGCGGCAGGGTATTGTGGCTTGGTCGTCTTTCGACTGCTGAAATATCGGCAACGGTTCTCCACCATCCTGGCTTCATCGCCATCCTCACTGAACAAAACCAGGTTTTTGAGGCTCTTCATACTCTCCACCACACTCATTGTCATCTTCTTGCCAATCGCAATTTATGTCTTCACCCGCAATCTTGGCTACCCAAGATATCCATATTCATGGTCGAACGTCCACGGCAGCCAATGGTCAACACTTATTATCCGAGTACAAACTCAAGGCATCGTCAATTTCGACCGCTGGCTCAACATTGGCATAGGATATGCGGCGTTCCTTTTCTTTGGATACGGCAAAGACGCTACAATGATGTATCGGTCCTGGCTCTTGAAACTGGGGTTTGGACATGTCTTTTCGAAGCTCAACCACCCACACTTGAACTCAAGCGTTCGAGCAGGATCTTCAGCAAGGGTATCGAATCCTACAAAGATTGGCTCGATGAGCAGTCGGGCGAAGCTCATATTCCACCGGAAACAATCAGCCAATACGATCTCGACAGTGTAAGCCCGCATGTCAAGCGTATTTCGCCTTTGAGATACTTGAACTTACGAGAGGTGCAGACAAACCCGTACGGATTCCACAGTGACATGTGTTTCTCATCCTTCTCCTGTCGATAAATCGCAATCACAAGTGCCGGCTGCGAATGTGCGATTCAAGCTCCCGCAGCTATGGTCGTCTAAGGACATGCAAAAAGAGGACGGGGGTAATCATGATGCTGAGGTCTATAAGAAGAGCTTTGCCGATCGAGGAAGACCACGTAGTAGGGCCTGGAGCGCGCACAGTCCTGTGTCTCCTATCGAGGACCAAGGTAGCAGTCGGTTGCCGAAGCACTTGGAACTGTCCTGAAATGGTCTGAGTAAGTGGAGGTTGGCGATTCCGGTATGCCGTTTCATTTGTTTGGACACATTGGAAACAACATGCTGCTGGCTTCTTGTGGCATTTGGCAGCAGAGTAATCGTCGTCATCATCCTATGTTGCTGTCCGGCGAAACTTGGATGCAAATAATTAATATTCATGTTATGCTACCAGTAAAAGTAGCAATGTTCAAATCTTTGGACCAGCCAACCAAGCCGTACAATGAGATGAATTGAAGAGTGGTGAAGTCTTTCTCGTCATCGTTGGAGCTGGTCAGGACCAGTGTCTGCTCCTAAACCCAGACAGGCCATAATTCCCTCACGTCACCTGCCAAAAATAATGTATTTATGGGAAGATAAAGCTGATCGTTGTAAAGTGTCCTATCTTGACGCTTACTCGGTTTCTCCAGGCGTCTCACTCGCCACCGGCGACGGCCTCTTCAGCACCTCGACCTTCGTCTGCACAAGACTCAACTGACTCTGTTTCCTACCCTCGCTATCCTCATAGCTCCGCATCGTCGCATCACCCTCCAAATAAACCAGCGTCCTGCGAAGAACACATTAGCCCCAAATTTCTATTCAAGCTTTGACTCTCTCTGGAGGCCAGCCGAGTGATACCATATACCCTTTAGACAACCCCATAATCTTCTCCCTGATCGGACTCTGCTTATCCGCGAAACTCGCAACCCTGAACCAAGACGTCTGTCTGTTCTCCTTCGGTCCGTATGAGGTGCCGACGACATACTTGATGACTTCGCCGCCAGTGCTTGTGGTGGTTATTTCCGGGTCGGTGCCTAGGCGGCCGACCAGGGTGAGGCGCGCGAGCTGGGATGGTCGGGTCGTGGCGAATCCTCGGGTGAAGGCGACGGATGAGGTGGAGAGGTTTGCGCGGGCTGCGTTGCGGAGAGGTGAGAGGAGGAAGGACATTTTGGTTAGTGTGAGTAGATGGCTGGAGCGGAGGGTGCCGGAGAGGTTTGTGTTCGAGAGCCGGGGTACAAGCCGGTGGAGGGCAGGGCGCTGTAGCTTTCAAGTCTGCACCTTTGGGATAGATGATTGAAGATCGAATGGAATATGGTGATTATACCTTGTATTGGAAGTCTGCTTGGTGTGAGCTGCCCGGTCTCTGAGATCGCGATTTTGCAGCGCGATTAGGGGTTTCACCACTATTACTGATTAGGAAGCATTGACTAGCGTATAAACCTGAATTTGGCCAGTCTTCTGCCTCGTCCACCTCTTTGTCTTCGTCCATCACAGAAGATACTTTGAACGGAAAGCTGTAAATGCTGATCCCAACGACTCCCTTTCTCTGAACTTTGTTCAAGCTTTCATGCAGACGACCTCCCTCGTCGATCTGCTTACGTTCTTTGAGGACTAGACCTCTTCTAGGGCGTCCGACCTTCTTCATCCATCACGATAAAGGATTGTCTGGCTTCTTCAAGCGGGACTATTGTCTCCAGAGCGCTGAATGCGCAAGACGTCCATGCAGTCGATTGCCCTCTAGAACTCTTTGCTTCTGATGAACAAGGGGTGTCGAACTCCACCACTAGTTTTGTTTTCTCTGATGCGTCTCAGTATCTCTATTCAAACATTCAGACAAAGGCACTCTAAATTGAGCTTTAGTCCTAGAATTCAGCCCATTATCAGACAGTCTAAAGAATTCTTTATTTTGCTGCACGATATACCCACTGTCTTTTGCACTACACCTTTGCTGTCTCAGACAACAATTCAAGTCACAACAACTCTATTGCACTCAAAATACTCTATCTTCTGCATCCTCTTCCACTTGATCATCACGTCACTTGCACCCGCATTCTGCATATTTATCGCTGCAGTCGCCCTGCTTCTGGCGACTGTCGGCATTGCCTGGCTTCATGCCAAAAAGGTCCGAAAGGGGCAAGTCGCACGACGACAGGATACTGAAACGGATTGAAGATCTCAGCGCCCATTCTCCCGGCGCCTATTCTGTCTGTCCCCACGCCGGCGAGAAATCCGGACGGCTTTCTATTTCTGCCAACTAGTAAAGCTGACAGATCCTCCAACTTAAAGCCGCTTCCACGATATAGCGAATGGATATGAGCAACGATTGCTCTGACACTGCGTGTGACCAGCTCGATTTTAGTCCCCTGGAGCGCCCCCCAATCGCACAGATCTGGTGTCCAAGTCCTGAACCTTCTTTCCAGTCACACGATTATGGTATTGGTGCGACGTGCTTAATGGCTAATACTAAGCAAAGGATATCTATCAAATCAAGGGTCCTGCCACACGAGGCGAGCCAAATTTGTCTTTTTTGCCCAGTTCTTTCCCTTGCTGATTTGTGACAACATGACCATTCCAACAAGACCTTTCCCACGTCGTCGTCCAATCTAGATCATCGCAAGCCTAGACTATGCATGCTGCTTATCTGGGATTGAAACTGCTCTGCCTACATGTTCTCGAAGCAAGCTACGTGTTGGAGGAGAGCAGTGCAAGAAAGACTCTAGCTCGACTACAATAGCACATCAGGCCTGCTGGTCAACAGCCTGTCACTGTCCTGTCGGAGGTGGAGGACCCCTGTTTCCCAGTGTCAAGTCTGTCCTCTACAATTGCCATTCCAATTGCTGGCGATTGGTCCCTTTCCAAGATAAAGCTATTGAAGCTGTGTTTGTTCAACCTTTATCCATTGTCTCGACACTCTTTGTTGTTGTTGCTGCTGCTGACTTTAGCACAATAGCATTCTTAGCTTTGTTCTTACCTCCTCTGCTCGGCTACTTAAGCTGACCTCCTTCCCTTTGCTGGGAATCGTCGGTTCACAAGTTTGTGAAACCCTTGCCATTGTTTCTACCAAGGTTAGTTCAGCAGGAAACATCACGAACTACCACCCTGGTTTACAATCGCGCCAAAGGGCAAGCTCAAATGGCACCAAACATGCTGCAAGGGAAAGCTCTTCCGGTCGGAGTCTTCTTCGGCTTCGTCTTAGGTTTTCCTCTGGTCCTGTTGCTGGTTTGCTTCGTGGCCCGCTTGTATCGACAACCCAGACGTTCCCAAGGCCTACCAGGAATTCATTCTGGCCATGCATCTCTCCCGCCAAGAAAGGTCGAAACGGTCTCGGTTTGTTCTTACTCATCCGCGGACGGCCGGACTCACCAGTACTTTCTACGCGCTCCGTCGCCGGCCCCGTCCTCTCCTCGACCTCCCGACATTGGTATGCCAATTGGATACCCTCCACCTCTGCCGCCAAAGGAGGTCAAAACGGCCAGTCAAAACTCAAATCACTCTTCCTCTAAGTATCCTCGCTCTTGGGTCACCAATTCTCCTCGCTCATCCATCAGTCCATTGACCTTAGACACAGCTCATCTCCATATTTCGCCGAGGATGGATGCTGATAACCAATCATACTGGAAATCAGAGACCATCGCACATTGGGCATCAGAAACAACCACAAACATCTTCTCCCGTCGAGGCTCTTGGCCACCGAGGAGCTCCTTCCCACGCACAAGCACACTCACACGTCACCTTTCCTCCCCACGAGAGGTCAACGTCTCGGTTCGATGGCCATTCTTGGGCAACGTCCGAAGCGACCTTCGCACTGCAAGCTTTCTGCTTGGCTCCGAATCTGCCGATCATCCCGTCTGGGACGACTGGACGGACGAGGGAAGGCCTAGGACTGCACTGGGTTCTGGCTCCAAGGATTATGGACTGCAAAGGTACCTGGCAGACCCAGGACCAAGGGCACCGAGGCCGTGCGACCATTACAACGGCACAGAGCTCACAGCATCGTCCATGCAGCTCAAGGCCTCTTCAGCAAGACCGGTAGAAGCTTCCTCTTCCAAGCAGCGCGCGGCTCACTGAAGGATGTCTCTCGAGCTGGACTCGGGAGCTTGTCCAAAAAGGTGAGTGAATGCCACAGTCCTTCCGAGGATTCTGCCACTCAGGGAATGAGAATTCTGGCGCTGGACACAAGAAGTCACTCAAGAGATGACTGACGACAAGTCAGTGCTCTTTCAGAAACACTAGGGGCGTGGATCCGTCCTATAGCAATGCTCTTTTCCCTTGCTTACCATGTGCTGACAATTCAAACTTTCCCCGAAAGAACCTTTCACTTAATTGCCATTTCTTTTGTTGAGATGCAGTGCATTACATAAGTGACCTATGAACGTTCCGTTCGATTCGGATGAGCATTTGAAATGAACGACTACTGCACGTGCTAATGTCAGAGGGACCCATACGCAAGCTGGATAGCTCTGCCTATAGCCGCTCAACATTACGCGCCACCCGATTTCAGCAGAATACAGAAATGAGAGGAGCTAGTGCGTTCCCATTGATACGGTTACAGCATCTCAGATGTTCCGCTAATCACTCTTGTTTTCCGAAGATGCGGAGGAAGGCAATGAATCGAGAAAGAGGACTCGGCGCGCAAGAATCGTAAGTCCGGAGTTGGAGGAACATGATCTTGGGTACTTACGTACTAGAGAGCTAGATTTGATGCCAATGATCGAAGTGCTCAATCACCCGCCAATCGAAAAAGCACGTTTCTAAGGATGATAGACTATACACGGTAGGCAAACCTCACGCCTGGAGGAACAAGCATCGGGAGAAGCTGCGTTGCCAATGACGAGGCACTGTGCAAGACCCTCTTACACAGCGATGATTACAAAGAGCTGAAGACTGACTTTTGAGGAGAAAATGAAACTTTGACCTGCAAAGATCTTTCATTGGAGAGGTTCAGAACGCGTCAATTAGTCCAAGTAGACCATGCAAGCCGAAAAGAGGAGGACAATGGGCCAGACTCCTTCGAAACATTGGACGACCAACGCGCAAAAGACGCTTACTGCCAGCGCCAGCACAAGCCAGCTCAGGCAATTTGCCCACCAGCAACACCGGCAGATGCGTTCAGTACATCTACTATCAATCTCGAGAGTGCAAGGTAGGCCTTTTAGATGATCGGCACATAGCTCCAATTTTTGAGGCAAGGAATCTGCACAGGAGCCCCAACTCTGATGAATCACGCACATTCTCGAGGGTTTGCGTTGGTGTCTGGGTTCCTAAGAACAGAAAAGCAACTCCCTCCAGAGTTGACTTTGGTGCGCGCCTTTATATCTAAAGTTATGGAAAGCAGGCTTTACACAAACAATGGTCTTTCCCGCACCACGAAGACATAGGATTACATGCGCTATGAAACAGAAAGTACAAAGAGAACACAAGCGTCCCTCACGGTACATGCTCTGAAAGGATCGCCTTTGAGATGAGAAAATGGCATGGTCTCGCTTCTGAACCAACAACCATGGTTGCGATCTGACAGCAATCGTCTCTCACCAGCATGAACATGCGTGGAGAAAGTCCTTTACCAAAGATGATTTATACGAGAGAGGAGAAAGGTTCTCTGACGTCAAGTGAAAGCGAGGAGAATCGGCGAGCACGGATATCGAATTGTGGTGCAATGTTTTGTATTGATGGATTAAGACGGCTGAGGAAGTGGTCAACCAACGCATCTTTGGGTCAGAATGAGTACAAGACCAAACAACAGCACAACGAGACTGGACCACACGTCTCTCATGAGCCACCAAGGCCCCAGATACAGAGAAAACGAGGGTTTGGCGACCATCTCACCCCCAATGTCCGCGAGCCCCCAGATGGCGAGACGTACGAGCAACCATTCCAAGCATCCTCCCCAATAGCATCCGCGGCAGACTCTACCGTGGGCTCGAGACGCAGACTCGACAACCTCACATCGGTTCCCCTCGGCGTATTCATTGCAACGACGTCGAACGCTGCTGCCTATCGGGCGACCGCAATAGCAGTAGGCTTGATGATTGATGCACATCTTGAGATGATTGTGTGTGTGTATGTGTCTGCAACGGTTTCCTGGGGTGGGTGGAAGTGATGCCACGGTTAAATATCTCGACAGAATGGAGATGCTTGTATACCTGCATCAGCGTTCAAAAGGACGGATGGAATAATGGGCATTGTCACGGAAACCTGAAACGTTGTGAGTCCAGGACAAGAAAAGGGTGTTCGACAAAGAGGACCAAGAAGGTAAGGCATCTCTCTTTTCAACAAAGGATCCTTCTTTCTAAAGACGACAATTCCGCTGCCTTCTTTGTTTGACCCAGCCTTCTTTCTCCGAATCAGGAAACGAATGTACAAGGAAAAGGTCACTATGGGAGCTCTTATAAGATGACCAACTCATCCGCTTGGTCCCTTGTCTTCCCATTCCTTCAAACGTGCAAGTTTTTGTAGACACATCTCAAAGCTACAAATCCGGACTCAAATTCGCTTTCGAGTCTCCAACCCTCAACAAGTACTCCCACAAACTCACCAATCCACCAACAACAAAACCATGGTAAGCCAAGCCGCCCTCGTAGGCGGTATCGCCATCGGCGTCTTCGTCGTCCTCTTTCTACTCCTCTTCTACTACTGCATGGTCCGGCACAAGTCCAACCCGAAATCTAACCACCGCTTCGTCGGTAATAACATCGAACTTGGCGGTAGAAACCGCCGGCCTAACCCGCTGATTTCCTCTTCAAGAAGAAGAGGAGACGGCTACGACGACCTGGAGGCAGCTCATTCAACGTACGATCAGCCACCACAGGGGCATGTTTACAGGCCGCAGGGGTACATCCCGCAGCCACTGCTGCATCCAGACCAGTTTTTGGAGCCGCCTCAACCGGTTTACGCTCCTGCTTCCGGGAGTAGGAGACAAGGTATGCAATACTCTGGTGGGGTGGGTAGCCAAAGAGGGATGGGCGGCGTGCCACAGGCAGCTTCGAATCGCATCACGCCTTCTCCTTTCGCTTCAGCGCAGAGAGGTGCTCGTGGTGGTGGGAGCAAGGGTGGAAGGGCGCCGGGCGGTCGTCACAGGCAGGGTGGATATACGGGGCAGTATTCGGGCTCTACCCTAGGGTAAGGTGAGTTGAGGCGTAATGAGGTAGGTTTCTCACCCCATTCGTTTTCGACGTTTTGGGCCTTCGCCGGAATGTCTCATTTTGGACGCAGGCGCCATGCGAGTCAGCTGGTTCTGAGTCGGTCAATGATTACAACAATAACAACTCCTTTTTTTTCCAGCTACCCGAGAAACGTTTTGCATCCTTTCTGTCTGAGATGTGTGTGCTTGCCGCGTTACTGGTAGCCTTGAACATGAAAGTAACCACAGTATGCATAATCAACCCCAGTTCCAAGACATTGCTGAATGCCGTCTGCCCCAAATGGAAATGATACGACCTCGAAAGGACTGGACTGCAGCATCCGTCCAGGCCCAAGCAGTATATTGGGGAACATGTTCCCACTCACCTATCCCCATAGCAATCGCTAATACATCCCATATCCACGGGCACCGGAAGACATAGTAGCATTTCCTCGTCCGCACCCAGCGGTAGTCACTGAAAGGTGCTCCTGAGGCTGGTATCAGAGGTGTCCAGATGACGAAGCGGGTGTAGGTCCAATTAAATGGAGAGATGTGTCGAGCCTGGTTTGTCATTGGTAACTGAAGTCAGTCATATTGATTGTATTGGTGAATGATTATGTAATCAGAGATTATCCTTGGTGAAGATCAGAATTGAATGGGTTAGGGGTTTGTCCTTGGCGGGACCCACCGCCCCCTAACTAATTATAAATTTCAATTCGACGGTCGGGGCGGTGGGGAATGCAAGCCATGATTTCCCTTGCTTTGACACCTCCGTCCTCTTCATACTCTTCACTTCCCAATCTTCTCTCTCCTCTCCAGCATCAGTTCCGAGAGGGAAGTTTTACAGAGTAGTACGACTCCTTTCAGTCATGGCGGCGACCACCACCACAACCGCCGCCGACCTCCAATCCCAATCCAAACTCCCCTACACCACCACCACCACCACCACCATCCTCACCTCACAGCACCCACCCCAATCCACCCCCTCCAACCCCCCCAAAGCCGCCTGCTCCACCTGCCCTACCCACCTCCTCAGATCCCTCAAACGCGACGGCTACATCCACATCCCCTCTCTCCTGGACCCGGCGCAGATCTCCTCCCTCCGCACGGCCTCCACCCACATCACCGCGCTCGCCCGCTCGGGCCACTGGCCACACATCCGCACCGTGCCAAAGCAATTCCCCCCCTGGGCCTCCACCCCGCCGCCCGACTCCGAGGGCGGCATCTGGGGTGTGCAGCACCTCCTGCACCCGGACATGCCAGGTCGCAAGGAGTTCGCGAAACTGTATTTCGGGAATGCTGTTACTGGCGTTGTGAAGGAGTTACTGGGGTTGAATCTGTATGATCCGCGCAGCGAGGAGAAGATCGTCATGGAGCTGTTTAATCTGCTGGTGTCGCCGAGTGGGGGGAGGGACTTTGAGCTGCGCTGGCATAGGGATGATATCCGCTGGGAGGTGGACGACGAGGAGGAGGCGAGGCAGCTGGACGAGAAGAGTCCTGGTGGGAGGCAGGCGCACGCGCAGTATAATATCGCGTTGGGGGATGATGAGAGTTTGGTTGTTGTGCCGGGGAGTCATAGGCGGGTTCGGACGGAGGGGGAGAGGAAGGCGGGGCCGTATGAGAGCGTGTTGGAGGGGATGAGG
>JAABUK010007774.1_pt1 | contig 15339 bp, 11 predicted proteins | sample 5559141 | NCBI WGS metagenome assembly JAABUK01 (sample SAMN10711869, study PRJNA513367) | rock metagenome | isolation source: Antarctica rocks | place: Antarctica: Victoria Land, Pudding Butte nord | collected 2016-01-03
CAAGATAGTGGACGGGAAACCTCTGCCGATCCCCCTCCGTAAATCGTTATCCCTCAGTAGGTTTTGCGTTGTGTAGATACCAATGCCCCTTGTGGGAGAGGGTTGGGGAGAGGGGGCGTGAGGCGCGGAACGGACCTTTGAACAACCCTGGGGGGTTTCCGCATCGCCCGCGACACCGGCCCGGGATCGCGTATGATGGACCGTCGGACGACCTTGATCCCGGATGGCCTCCCCGAGGTGACGCCCCATGAACATCCCCGAGACCGGGGCCCGGCCGGTCGCCGACGACCCGGCCGCCGACGACCCGTCCGCCGACGACCCGGTCGTCCTGGCGACCGAGGGCCTCTCGGTCTGGTACGGGCCGTCGATGGCGCTGAAGGAGATCACGATGGCGATCCCCCGCCACCGGATCACCGCGCTGATCGGCCCTTCCGGCTGCGGCAAGAGCACGCTCCTGCGCTGCTTCAACCGGATGAACGACCTGATCGCCGGGGCCCGGATGGAAGGGCGGATCACGTTCGACGGCCGCGACATCGCCGCCGGCGAGGTCGACCCCGCGGCGCTCCGCCGGCGGATCGGGATGGTCTTCCAGAAGCCGAACCCGTTCCCCAAGAGCATCTATCAGAACGTCGCCTGGGGGGCCCGGATCAACGGCTACATGGGCGACCTGGACGACCTGGTCGAGCGGTCGCTCCGCCGCGCAGCGCTCTGGGACGAGGTCAAGACCAAGCTCCACCGATCGGGCCTGGAACTCTCCGGCGGCCAGCAGCAGCGGCTCTGCATCGCCCGGACCCTCGCCGTCGAGCCCGAGGTGATCCTGATGGACGAGCCCTGCTCGGCGCTCGACCCGATCTCCACCGCCCGGGTCGAGGACCTGATGGACGACCTCAAGGCCGATTACACGATCGTCATCGTCACCCACAACATGCAGCAGGCCCGACGGGTCAGCGACATGACCGCCTGCCTGATGCTCGACGACACGTCGGCCAACAACCAGCGGACCGGGATCGTCGCCGAGTTCAGCCCCACCGACCGCCTGTTCACCAACCCCAAGGACCCGAGGACCGAGGCCTACATCACCGGCCGGATCGGCTGAAGGCCGGGCCCCGCCGATCTCCGGGGACACACCGATTCTTCAACGTCCCTTCACGCCGCGATCATCCGGGCCGGTAGAATGAGGGGATCGAGACGCCGGATCGAGCGACCCCCGGGGGACGAGCCGCCCATGCCCAAGCCCAAGATCCTGGTCGTCGAGGACGAGCGGGCGCTGGTCGAGGTCCTGTCGTACAACCTGGAGCGCGAGGGGTTCGAGGTCCTGGTCGCCCACGACGGCCAGGATGGGCTCCGCCAGGCGCAGATCCGGCTGCCCGACCTGGTCGTGCTCGACCTGATGCTGCCGCTCAAGGGCGGCCTGGACGTCTGCCGGGAGCTCCGCCAGGGCGCCCGGACCCGCGAGATCCCGATCATCATGGTCACGGCCCGGGCCGAGGAGACCGACCAGCTCGTCGGGTTCGCCACCGGGGCCGACGACTACGTGACCAAGCCGTATTCGATCAAGGTCCTGGTCCAGCGGATCAAGAAGGAGCTGCGCCGCCGGCAGCTCCAGGACGAGCCGAGCACGGCCAACGTCCACCAGAGCCAGGGGGTCGTCATCGACCGCCACCGTCACCGGGCGCTGTTCCAGGGCGACGAGCTGGCCCTGACCCCGACCGAGTTCCGATTGCTGGAGACGCTGCTCCGCCAGGCCGGCCGGGCGTTCACCCGCCACGAGCTGATGGACGCGGCGATCGGCGAGGACGCCGTGGTCCTGGAGCGGACCATCGACGTCCACGTCAAGAGCCTCCGCAAGAAGCTGGGCGAGGCGGCCGACCTCATCGAGACGGTCCGCGGCGTCGGATACCGGTTCCGCGAGCCCCGTCTGGTCGAGTCCTGAGCGTGATCGGGGCCGGGGCCCCCTCCTGCCGGGGGTCCTCGCGCGGGGGGTCCAACCGGCCGGGGAGCAGCTCGGCCCGGACCACCGCGATCTCGCGGGGCGCCTCGATCCCCAGCCGGACCTGTCCCCCCTCCAGGCGGACCACCGTCACGCACACATCGTCCCCGATGTACAGCTTTTCCATGAGCTTGCGCGTCAGCACCAGCATGGCGATCGTCCTCGATTGGCCGCGACCCGGGCCGCCATCTCGGCGCCCGGGGTGTCCTCGCCCCGCCCGGGTGGGGCCAAGGCACCCGGGAGAACTCTAGGTCATGAAGCGGGCCGGACGCGCGATTTCGTCGACCGGCCCGCCGATCCTTCCCCGGGCCCCGATCGTAGGAGGGGGGCCCCGACCGTTTCGGGCCCGACGGGGCCGGACGCGCTTGGACAACCGCCCCGATTTCTGGCAGCATTGGGCGATCACCCTCCTCTCGACAATCTGGGGGCGGGCCCGACGGGGCCCGCCCGGCCCGGGCGAGGCAACGATGTCGCATTCCGCAGTGATCGTGATCGGTTCGGGCTCCGCGGGGCTGACCGCCGCCCTCTACACGGCCCGGGCCAACCTGGCGCCGCTCGTCTTCGAAGGGAAGGAGCCCGGCGGCCAGCTCACCTGGACCACCGAGGTCGAGAACTTCCCCGGCTTCCCCGAGGGGATCATGGGCCCCGAGCTGATGGACCGGATCCGCAAGCAGGCCCAGAAGTTCGGCGCCGATTGCCGGATGGAGAAGGTGGTCAAGGTCGACCTGTCGCAACGCCCCTTCCGCGTCACCACCAATGACGACCCGTACAACCTGGAAGGGACCCTGGCCGAGCACACCGCCGACGCCCTGATCGTCGCCAGCGGGGCCACGGCCCGGACCCTGGGCCTGCCCGACGAGATGGACTTCATGGGTTATGGCCTGGGGACCTGCGCCACCTGCGACGGGGCCCTCTACAAGGGCAAGAAGGTCGCGGTGATCGGCGGCGGCGACACGGCGGTCGAGGAGGCCACCTTCCTCACCCGACACGCCCGCCAGGTCACCCTGATCCATCGCCGCGACTCGCTCCGGGCCTCGCGGATCATGCAGGACCGGATCTTCGCCAACTCCAAGATCGATTACGCCTGGGACTCCGCCCCCGTCGAGTACCTCGGCGAGAAGGAGCCCCACAAGAGCCTCAACGGCGTCCGCCTGAAGTCGACCAAGGACGGCTCGACCCGCGACCTGATGGTCGACGGCCTGTTCCTGGCGATCGGCCATTCGCCCAACACCGAGGCCTTCGACGGCCAGCTCGCCATGACGCCCGAGGGCTACATCCTCAACCGGACCGCGATGGCCTGGAAGGAGATCGAGGCGCCCGCCGGGCTCCTCGACTCGATGCTTAACTACGGGTCCGCCACCAGCGTCGAGGGCGTCTTCGCCGCCGGCGACGTGGTCGACACCCATTACCGCCAGGCCATCACCGCCGCCGGATCGGGCTGCGCCGCCGCCATCGACTGCGAGAAGTGGCTCGAAGCCCAGCACCGATAGGACATCCGGCCATCCGCCGGGTTGTCTCCGATGGGTCGATGGCCTATCGTAATCCTGGAGCGGCCAGAGCAGGCCGCCCGGCCCTCCGACCCCGCGCGCCCGCCGCAGCTTCCCCCACCGAAAGGGCAACCGCGCCGATGCCCTCGAAGCCGACCCGGACGATCCTCGTCGCGATGGCCTGCGCGGTCGCGGGGCCCGACGCGCGGGCCCAGGGGCCGAGGCCCGCCCCGGCGGTCGCCGATCCGTTCCGCGCGGAGGTCGCCCCGGTCCTGGCGAAATACTGCGTCGGCTGCCACGGCCCGACGAAGCCGAAGGGGGGCGTCAACCTCGCCTCGACCTCTGACGGGGCGTCGGTCGTCAAGGACCTCAAGTCCTGGCAGAAGGTCCTCGACCAGGTGGAGGGGGGCGCGATGCCGCCCGTCGACAGGCCCCAACCCTCGGAGGCCGAGGCCGCGCGGGTCGTCCGGTATCTCCAGGCCGCCCTGTCCAAGGCGAGCTGCAAGACGGCCCAGGATCCCGGGCGGGTCACCCTCCGCCGGCTCAATCGCGAGGAATACAACAACACGGTCCGCGACCTCGTCGGGATCGCCTTCCGGCCGGCCGACGACTTCCCCTCCGACGACGTGGGATACGGCTTCGACAACATCGGCGACGTGCTCACCCTGCCGCCGCTCCTGATGGAGAAGTACCTGGCCGCCGCCGAGGCCATCGCCGAGGAGGCCATCCTCGGCGACGAGACCCCCAGGGGCCCGTCCCGCCGGTGGAAGGCCGAGGCCCTGAAGCCGACCCAGGGCGGGGTCGACGGCGAGTCGGGCTTCTGGATGATGTCCACCAACGCCGAGATGGGCGTGGACGCCGCATTCCCCCGGGCGGGCTCCTATCTGCTCCGGGCCCGGGCGTTCGGCCAGCAGGCCGGCAAGGACCTCCCCCGGATGGAGTTCCGGGTCGACGGCAAGTCCGTCCAGGGGTTCGACGTCAAGGCCGAGGCCGACCGGCCGGCCGTCTTCGAGGCCCGGGTCAAGCTCCGGCACCCCGCCGGCCGGTTCTCCGTCGCGTTCACCAACGACGCCTGGTATCCCGACTTCCCCGACGCCCATCGCCGCGACCGGAACCTGGCCGTCGAGTCGCTGGAGGTGGTCGGGCCGATCTTCAGCCTGCCGCACGACCTGCCCGACTCGCACCGGCGGATCATCTTCCGCCAGCCCAATCGGACCAACCGCCGCGAGGTCGCCCGCGAGGTCATCGCCCGGTTCGCCTCCCGGGCGTTCCGACGGCCGGCGACCGCCGCCGAGGTCGACCGCCTGGCCTCGCTGGTGGACCTCGCCGAGAAGAACGGCGACCGGTTCGAGAAGGGGGTCCAGCTCGCCATCCAGGCGGCCCTGGTCTCGCCCCACTTCCTGTTCCGGGTCGAGCTGGAGACCCGACCGGGAGCCCCCCGGACCCTCACCGACCTGGAGCTGGCGTCCCGGCTGTCCTATTTCCTCTGGAGCAGCATGCCCGACGACGAGCTGCTCGACCTGGCCGGCCGGGGCCAGCTCCGCGCCGGCAAGAATCTCGACGCCCAGGTCGCCCGGATGCTCAAGGACCCGAAGGCCCGGGCCCTGGTCGAGAACTTCTCCGGCCAGTGGCTCCAGACCCGGAACCTCAAGCTGGCCAACCCCGACCGGGGCCGGTTCCGCCAGTTCGACGAGCCGCTCCGGCTGGCGATGGCCCGCGAGGTCGAGCTGTTCACCGCCGCCGTGGTCCGCGACGATCGGCCGATCGCCGACTTCCTCCACGCCGAATACACCTACCTCAACGAGCGGCTGGCCCGCCACTACGGGATCGACGGCGTCAAGGGCGACGAGTTCCGCCGGGTCGCCCTGACCGACCCCCGCCGGGGGGGCGTGGTGACGATGGCCTCGGTCCTGACCGTCACCTCCAACCCGACCCGGACCTCGCCCGTGAAGCGCGGCAAGTGGATCCTCGAGGAGATCCTCGGGACCCCGCCGCCCGCGCCCCCGCCCGGCGTCGCCGACCTGCCCGACGACAAGAAGGGCGTCGACCGGGGGACGATCCGGGCCCAGATGGAGAAGCACCGGGCTGACCCCAATTGCGCATCCTGCCACGCCCGGATGGATCCGCTCGGCTTCGGCCTGGAGAACTTCGACGCCGTGGGAGCCTGGCGCGACAAGGACGGCCCGTTGCCGATCGACGCGACGGCCTCCCTGCCCGGCGGCCGGTCGTTCGCCGGGCCGGTCGAGCTCAAGGCCGTCCTGATGGCCCGCCAGAAGGCATTCGCCCGTTGCCTGACCGAAAAGATGATGACCTACGCCCTGGGCCGGGGCCTGGAATACCCCGACCGCTGCGTGGTCGACCAGATATCCGACCGGATGCTGGCCGAGGGCGGCCGGTTCTCCCGGCTCGTCTCGGGGATCGTCCACAGCGACCCGTTCCAGAAGCGGGGCGTCGAAGGGGGCCAGTCGCCATGAAGCCGATCGCGCGTCGGACCGTCCTGAGGGGCCTGGGGACCGCGATGGCCCTCCCCTGGCTGGAGGCGATGGCACCCGTCGTCGGCCGCGTGGCGACGGCCGCGGCGCCAGCTTCCGCGTCACCCCGACGTATGGCGTTCTTCTACGTCCCCAACGGCGTCCACATGAAAGACTGGACGCCCGCCGGGAGCGGCCCGTCCCTCGACCTCCCCGAGATCCTCCGCCCGCTGGCCCCGTTCCGGGACGACCTGATGGTCCTGACCGGCCTGACCCAGGACGGCGCCCGGGCCCACGGCGACGGCGGGGGCGACCACGCCCGGTCGCTGGCCAGCTTCCTGACCGGGACCCACCCGCTCAAGACCGCCGGCTTCGGGATCAAGGCCGGGGTCTCGGTCGACCAGCTTGCCGCCCAGAAGCTGGGGGCCGCCACCCGGTTCCCCTCGATCGAGCTGGGGATCGACCGGGGTGCGCAGTCGGGCAACTGCGACTCGGGCTACAGCTGCGCCTACTCGTCCAACATCTCCTGGAGGTCGGCCTCGACCCCGATGGCCAAGGAGATCAACCCCCAGCTCGTCTTCGAGCGGCTGTTCGCCGGCCAGCTCGCCGGGGAGTCGGCCGAGGCCCTGGCGAGGCGCAAGGTCTACCGCAAGAGCATCCTCGACTTCGTCGCCGAGGACGCCCGGCAGCTCCGGGGCCGGCTCGGGCAGGTCGACCGCCAGAAGGTCGACGAATACCTGAGCTCGGTCCGCGAGCTGGAGGGCCGGCTCGGGCGGGCGAACAAGGCGGTCGAGGTCGACCTCAGGGGGGTCCCCCGGCCGGCCGGGATCCCCAAGGACAACCGCGAGCACATCCGGCTGATGTTCGACGTGCTCGCCCTGGCGTTCCAGACCGACACGACCCGGATCTCGACCTTCGTCTTCGCCAACGAGGGGAGCACCAAGAGCTACCGGTTCATCGGCGTCCCCGAGGGACACCACGACCTCTCGCACCACGGCCGCGACCCGGACAAGCTCGAAAAGATCAAGAAGATCAACATCTACCACATCGAGCAGTTCGCCTACTTCCTCGGCAAATTGCGGTCGATCCGCGAGGGCGAGGGGACCGTCCTCGACCATTCGATGGTCGTCTACGGGAGCGGGATCAGCGACGGTGACCGCCACAACCACGACGACCTGCCGATCCTGGTCGCCGGCAAGGGCGGCGGGACGCTCAAGGGCGGTCGGCATCTCGTCTACCCCAAAAACACGCCGTTGAACAACCTCTACCTGTCGATGCTCGACCGGGTCGGCCTGCCCACGCCGTCGCTCGGCGACAGCACCGGCCGGCTCCCGTCGCTCGACGGCTGAGGCGGGTCGATCCGGGTCCCGGCGGTCAGCGTCCTCGGGACGCCGACCAGGCGGCGGGGAGGCGGTCCCGGAGGCTCCGGGCCCGGCCGGTCGGGGGTCCGGGCTCTTGCGGGGCCCGGGCCTCGGCGAGCCGGGCTTCCAGGTCGAGCCGGACGGACTCCCAGTCGGCCTGTTCCCGCTCGGACCGCTCGCGCTCGGCCTGGTAGGCCACCCGGGCCCGGACCGACGAGTCTTCCTCGGCGGCGAGGGCGGCCAGGAGCCGGTCCTGCTCCGCCTCGGCGTCCAGGGCCCGGGCCTCGACCTCGGCGGACCGGATCGCCCAGGCCTGACGCTCGACGTGGACGGCGTCGCGCTCGAGTTGCCATCCGTCCCGGTCGCGCTGCCAGGCGTCTTCCTGGCGCTGCTGCGAGTCGCGCTCGCGCTGCCAGGCGTCGCGTTCGCGCTGCCAGGCATCCCGCTCGCGCTGCCAGGAGTCGCGCTCGCGCTGCCAGGCGTCGCGATCGAGGCCGAACCCGGCGACCAGCTCCGCGCGATCCCGTGCGGATGAGGCGGCCAGGCGGTCGGCGGCCTCGCAGGCCCCGGCCAGTTCCCGATCCAGGGCGGCGCGGGCCTCCTCGGCCCGGGCGCCCTCCTGGTCCCGGAGCCGCTGGATCGCGTCGGCCCGGTCCCGGTGCTCGACGGCCTCGATCCGTTCGAAGGCGTCGAGCGAGTTGACCGGCGAGGCGAACAGGGGGAGGCGATCGGCCAGGTCGTCGCGGAGGTAGAAGCGATTGACCCCGTCGGAGGCGGCGAAGAGGTAGCCGTGATCCAGGAGGATCGGCTCCCAGGACTCATGGCCCTGGCGGCCTTCGGCGGGCCGGTCGTCGACCACGAACACCCGGGGCCGCCAGGTCGCCAGCGGGATCCCGCGGAGGACCCGGGCCTCGTCGCCGCCGACGTCGATCGAGCAGAGGTCGGGGGCCTCCAGGCGGTACTGCTCGACCAGACCGGCGACCGTCCGCGTCGGCACGAGCTGCTCGACGACCCGATGTCCCTCCGCCCGGAGCCCGGCCGCGACCTCGGATGAGGTGGTGGAGAGGCCCTCGGCGCCCTCGACCTCGTAGAAGGGCAACTCGCCCTTCCGGTCCGAGACGGCCAGGGCCAGGTTGTAATCGCCCCGCCGCCGCGACTCGAACAGGTCGCGGGCCGAGGCGAGCGGCTCGACGTTCACCCCGCGCCAGCCCCGGAGATAGAAGTAATACGTGTTGTTGTCCCGCGTCGGGTGGCCGGCGCCGATGTCGACGAAGGTCCCCTTCCGGCCCCGGAACAGGCGATCGACGAGGATGTCCTCCGCGTCCCGCCCGTAGGAGACGCGCGGGGCCGGCCCTGCGGTCTCGGGGGCCCGGTCGCCTCCGGCATGGGCCCAGGCATGGTCGGCCTCGTAACCGCGGTCGATCAGCCAGTCGCCGCAGAGCCGGTCCAGGGCGGCGAGCTGATCGGGCGTGGCGAGGTCGCGCCAGCCGCCGGCCCGGCCGTCCCGGAGGTGGTTCCAGTGGAGGAGCGACGCGGGGTCGAAGCTGTCCTGATCCTGGGAACTGAGCGGGATCCCCCGGGCGACCAGGCGATCGGCCAGCTCGACGGTCCGCTTCCGGTTGGCCTCGAACGACAGGGCCGAGGCGATGGAATCGGCCTCGCCTGCCTCCAGGGCGACCCCCAGATGGTCGGCGATCTCGGCGATGCCCCGCGCGGGATCGGCGATGAGCGCCTCGTAGGACTGGAGGAGCATCCGGGGTTGCGACCGCCAGAACCGATCGTTCCGCAGGCAGGCGTCGAAGAAGCCCCGGTCGACGATCTCCTCGAACGTCGCGCCGGTCTTGTGCATCCAGGAGAAGGCCACGTCCCGGAGGTCGCGGTGCGAGGAGATGGCCAGGGCCCGCCCCTCGTCCAGGAGGTCGGCGTACCGCTCGTGCGCGTCGTGCGCCTTCAGGACATACCAGGCCGACGGGTCCAGGCCGGGTTCCATCCGCGAGCCGAACGGCCCGCCGTCGATGAAGCCCAGGCGGCGGCCGTCCCGGTGGCGATCCAGGATCCGGCCGGCGACCCCGTACTGCCAGGTCGAGCAGGCACGATACATTCCGACGCAAAAAACGAGCATGGTTGACCCGTCGGTTCCGGGACTCGGATCGTCTCGCCCTCGCCCTCTCGGCGGGGCGGGTCATCGAGGGGCCCGCCGGGCCCGGCCGATGACCCCCCCCTGAAGTCGAGCATCTTACCGATCGTCCGGAATCGGGCAAGATCTCCAGGGAGATCCGGCCCGGCTCCCGATTCGGGCGGCGGGGCGCGTCGGCCGGCGTCAATCGCGGCGGTGGAGGGTCAAATGGTACGCGGCCACCGTCCCGCCGGGCCGATCGATCCGGGCCCGGAGTCGCCCGGGGCCGGCCGGGAGCTCGACCGCCTCGAAGCGACACGACCGCGACCCCGGCCCGACCTCGCGCCGGACCTCCGCGCCGCCCAGGTCGACCCGGGCCACCCCCGGCGGCCCGTAGGCGTAGACGAGGGTCAGGTCGAATTGCCCTCCCCGGACGACGTCGACGTCCCAACCGCCCAGCTCGCCGGGCTCCCAGGCGGTGGCCGAGCCCCGCCAGTCCTGCCGGGTGAGGGTCGCGGGATCCTCGGCCGGCGAGCCGACGTGGATCCGGGGCGGGGCGAACCCCCGGGCCGATCCGACGTCGCGGAACCAGTCTTCATAACCCCGGAGCATCGCCGCCACGACCTCGGGGTCCCGGCCGGCGATGTTGTCCTTTTCGAGCGGGTCGGCGACCATGTCGAAGAGTTCGAGGTGCAAGGGCCGGGGGAGGGGGACCGGCTCGACCCCCGTCGGCTGGGCCAGCTTGTATCGGCCCGACCGGGCGGCGAAGGCCCGGCGGATCTCGGGGACGTCGCCGCGGTGCCACTGGAAATAGAGGGTCCGGTCGGGCCAGTCGACCGCCTCCCCCTTCAGGAGCGGGAGCAGGTCGCGGCCGTCGAAGGCGACCCCCCCGGGCCGGGCCACGCCGCAGGCCGACAGCAGGGTGGGGGCGATGTCGATGTGGGCGGCGACCGGCCCGACGACCCGGCCCGGCTCCAGGGTCCCGGGCCATCGGACGAAGCAGGGGACGCGGATCCCCCCGTCGTGGACGCTCTGCTTCCGGCCGCGGAGGCCGGCATTGTACCGGGGCTGCGCCGGGCCGTTGTCGGTGAGGAAGACCACGACCGTGTCGCGGGCCAGGCCGAGCCGATCGAGGCGGTCGAGCACCCGGCCCACGTTGGCGTCGAGGTTGGACACCATCGCGTAGACCCGGGCCGTGGTCTCGGCGACCTCGCCCGGGACGAGCTCGGGCGGGGGTCCGGCCTCCCGGTAGGGGCGGAGGTCGGCCTCGGGGACCTGGAGCGGCTGGTGCGGGGCGTTGAAGGCGAGGTACGCGAAGAACGGCCGGGACCGGTCGGCCTCGATGAACCGGATCGCGGCGTCGGCGAAGACGTCCGAGCAATACCCTCGCGTCCGCTCCTCCCGGCCGTTGTGCATCAGGATCGGGTCGAAATAGCCGTTGCCCGGCGGGTCGGACACCTGGCCGATCCCGCCCCCCCGGCAGACCAGGGCCTCGGCGAACCCCTGGTCGATCGCCCGGAGCGGGGCGTTGTCGCCAAGGTGCCACTTGCCGAAGATCCCGGTCCGATAGCCGGCCTGCCCGAGGATCTCGGCCAGGGTCACCTCGTCGGGGTGCATCATCGACCGGCCCCGGAAGGTGTCGACGACCCCGGTCCGGTAGTTGTATCGCCCGGTCATCAGGCTGGCCCGCGTCGGCGAGCAGACGGGCGAGACGAGGAACGACCGGAATCGGGCCGACTCGCGGGCCAGGGCGTCGAGCCTCGGCGTCCGGATCCGGGCGTTCCCGTGGAACCCGAGGTCGCCGTATCCCTGGTCGTCGGCCACGATCAGGAGGACGTTCGGCCGACCGGCGGCCGGGCCGGCCCCGTCGGCGAACGCCGGCGCCGCCAGGATCGCGACCATCAGGGCCATCTTCCGGGGGGCGATCGGGGGCGTCATCGGCGAGCCTCGGGGCCGTCGGTCGGCGGGGTGTCCCGATCTTCGCAGGTGGAGGGCAGTCGGTGAATCCCGGACCCTCCGGGGCGGGTCGATCATTGCCGGCCCGGCCCGCCGAGGCCAGAATACAGGGCGGATGCCCCGACCGCCGACGGCCCCGATCCGACCGCAATCCCTCCTCCCGGGAGTCCCCGCCCGATGTTCGACCTCGGCCTGGTCCAGGGTGCCTTGCGCGAGTACGGGCTCGACGGCTGGCTGCTCTACGACTTCCACGGGAGCAACCCGCTCGCCCGACGGGTCCTCGACCTCGACGGCCGGAAGCCGGGGACCCGACGGTTCTTCTACCTCGTCCCCGCCGAGGGGGAGCCGGTCAAGCTCGTCCACCGAATCGAGGCCGGCGCCCTCGACCACCTCCCCGGCGAGCGTCGGGTCTACCTCCGATGGCAGGAACTGGAGGCCGAGGTCGGCAAGCTCGTCGCGGGCCGGTCGCGGGTGGCGATGGAGTATTCGCCCCGGAACGCCAACCCGTACATCTCCCGGGTCGACGCCGGGACCGTCGAGCTGGTCCGGTCCGCCGGGCCCGAGGTCGTCCCCTCGGGCGACCTGGTCCAGCGGTTCGAGTCGACCTGGGACGACGACCAGTGGGCGATGCACAAGGAGGCCGAGGCGGTCGCCCGGTCGGCCTATGACGTCGCCTTCGGCCTGATCGCCGACCGGGCCCGGGCCGGGGGGTCGGCCCGGGAATCCGAGGTCCAGGACGCCATCCTCGCCCACTTCGAGGCCAATGGGACCGTCACCGACGGCAGGCCGATCGTCGGGGTCGGCCCGCACGGCGGCGACCCCCACTACGAGACCACCCCCGAGACCGACGCCCCGATCGGGGCCGGCGACCTCGTCCTGGTCGACCTCTGGTGCAAGCGGAAGGGCCCCCGGGCCGTCTTCTGCGACTACACCCGGGTCGGATACGTCGGCGACGCCGTGCCCGACGAGTACGAGGCCATCTTCCGGATCGTCGCCCGGGCCCGGGACGCCGCCCTGGCCCTGGTGATCGACGCCTTCAACGCCGGCCGCCCGGTCCGGGGCCGCGACCTCGACGACGCCGCCCGCCGGGTCATCGACGAGGCCGGCTTCGGCGCGTCCTACACCCACCGGACCGGCCACAACATCGGCCGGGACGACCACGGCAACGGCGCCCACCTCGACAACCTGGAGACCCGCGACGATCGCCTGATCATCCCCCGGACCTGCTTCTCGATCGAGCCCGGGATCTACCTCCCCGGCCGGTTCGGGATCCGGAGCGAGGTCGACGTCTTCATCGACGCCGGGGGCCGGGTCCACGTCACCGGGGGCGAGCCCCAGGCCCGGATCCTCCCCATCCTGGCCTGACCGCCGGATCCCCCCCGGATCCCACGCCGGGTCGTTCCAGGGTCGCTTGAGACGAGGGAGATGGAGGCAGTCTCCGGCGCGGACCGTCTCCGATCGGCCTGCGTCCGGCGGGCCCTTTCGGGGGATGAGGGGCATCGGGTCGGGTCAGCGACGCCGCCCGATGGAGATGGGAAGGTCCGTCACCCCCACCATCGGCGCAAGCTGGGGCGACCTGACCGGCCGTCGGGCGTCCTCCCGGTCCATCCGGGCTTCCATCGCGTCGAGCTTGGCGTCGATCCGCCCGCCCTCCTCCCGCACCGCCAGAAACGAAGCCATCATGGCGTCGACGTCCGCCTCCTCGGCGGCCCGGGCCTCCGCCTTCGCCTGCCGCCCCATCTGGCGCAACTCGTTGAGGCATCGGAAGAAGGCCCGCTCGGCGGCGGTCTCGTACTTGCGGGCCAGGGTCGCCTCCCGGGACGGGTCGACCATCGCCCGGCGGACCGCCTCGGACCGGAGCCGGGCGGCCTCCCCGGGGGTGATCCCGTCGGGCGGGACGAAATCGGCCTCGACCTTCCGGACGTGCTCGGTCAGCGCGGCGGCCTGCTGGTCGGCGCCCCGCTCCATCCGCACCGAGCACAGCGCCGCGCGTCGGGCCAGGGCGAGGCCAACATCGCCGGTCGCGTTCAGCTCGGCGGCGAAGGTGCCCGACCGGCGATCGACCTCGGCCGCGTCGGCCTCCGGCAGGACGATCCCGGCCCCGGTCAGGCCATGCTTGAGAGAGTTGGCCCGCGAGATGGCCTTGCCCTCCTCCGTCCGGGGCCCGCACGATCGCTGGGCATTTTTCCGGTTCGCGATGATCCGGGCTTCGGAGGTCGGCATGGGGGCTGTCCTTTCGGGATGCGACGCGAGGGGAGGACGGTTCCGGCTTCCATCCCTCATATTCAGGAGCGCGCGACCGCCGTTATCCGGGTTTCTTCCGAAAGACGCCCATATTCCCCGATCGAATGTTATCAGCAGGAGATCGGCATTAGGTGTGTCGAGCGCGGCGAGGCCCGCCCTCAAGCCCTGATGGGGCTCGCCGCGCTCGACCCAACCTATGCAGACAACCATTTTCGCAAAGCCCCGGCCAGCAGGAGCCCGCCACGCCGCTCCTCGACCTGTCGAACGGTGGGTCAGCGGATCCCGGCGTCGGTACTCGGATGCTCACCTCGCAGGACAGGGCAAGTCCTGCCCGATGAGCCCTGTCTCGCGAATTTTAGCGACCTTTCTGAAAGCCGCGTAAACCCCATATTTCATCCAGATTTCATCAAAGTAGCATGTCCCCTTTGAATTGCGCCTTTGAATTGCGGAGCGGAGGAGGTCTTGGAATGCCGCCAAGCCGCAGTCATTGAACCGTCGGACCCGGGCCGAGACGGTGGGCCGCGAAACGTTCAGCTCGTCGGAGATGTCAACGATCCGGCGGCCTTCGGCCGTAGGCAGGGCGTATGCTATCGCGGCTTTTGCACCTGGAATTGTCTTCCATTCCTCTTTTTCAAAATAACAAGTCCCCATGCAACAAAAACAATCACATTACCAATCAAAAGGTATTTCCAATTCAACCAGGTTGTTGCTGCGGATTTTGCACCTAGAAATGTCTTCCTTGGCTTGATTGATTCGACTATTTTGCCGTTTTCAACGACATAGATCGGGAGTTCTTCTGGGAAGGGTATATCCTGAAATAAGGACTTTCCATAGTTAGGGTTGAGGGAAACCTTTTTAATCGTAAATTCATCATAATTTACGACTTTGGATGGATCAGTCCCTTTGGTTGAGTTGTAAGTGGTCATGATCGTGTGCGAGGGGAACCAGATTCCGGGCTCGATTTCGTTGAGCCTGTCGACCTCGTAGACCACCACCGGATGATCACCCAAGTTGTACCATTCGACGCGGATCGGAATGTAATTCCTATCGGCTGCAAGCCATATTTCCTGATGCACCCGCTCGTCTATCTTACCCCCATATCCAACGGCAGAGACAACGGTCCGTATTTTTTCGCAGGCCATGTCCTTGAGGGTCGACTTACCATCGAAGGTGATTTTTACATTCTTGTCGTGGAACCACCCCGCTTGTGCCCGGAGCCTAGCACCCCCTTCAAGGAAGGTAGAGAGTGAGCAGGTGACGTGAAGAGGCGGATGTCGAAACGGCATTGAATGTGGATTAAGAATATGAAGTCTCAATTCTTCGTGCCGACCCTTGATAAGATTACAATAAGCTCTTTGCTCAACGACCCTTGTTTCCTGCCCGTCGTATCCCTGCAGGCTGTCTGCATAAGAAGTTTCACCCCCGACGGTCATCTCTGGACGAATTATATTTATATAAAAAAAATCTCCTTGGAAAACGTACCTGTATGATCCTTCGATATTTTTGATTGTTCCTTTAATAATAAGATCATAATTATTAAATTTGTACTTGTAATCTGCCATTACTTCGATATTGCGGTAGAGTTCCTGTAACCGTTCACGGCCTTCCGTTACCGTTTCGGGGATGGTAGTGTTTTTTACCATGACGATGCCGCCACCACCCTCCGAGGAATGCTTGGCTTCGCTTCCCACGGCGGCCCTGATCTACGTCCGCC